>Ga0209589_1008444_pt1 | contig 16053 bp, 10 predicted proteins | sample CowpeawhiteBW_FD_187525 | JGI IMG/M metagenome (GOLD analysis project Ga0209589, IMG submission 187525) | Root nodule microbial communities of legume samples collected from California USA - Cow pea white BW (SPAdes) (version 2) | ecosystem: Host-associated > Plants > Roots > Nodule | place: USA... | reverse complement strand
GTATTATGGTAACTTAATAAATATATCTATTTTAACATATAATTTTATCTATCACATCAATCAAATCTTTCACTAACTTTCATAAAAATTATCTCCAAATCCACTCACTTTACCCTCTAAATCCACTCAAAAAAACACAAATATCCATCCACCTAAATCTATACAAATCCATCTTCACACTCTCCTCCATATCCATCTACACAAAGGAACACACCCTAAGTGGTGATGTAAGACTGGTGAGTAAAAAAGAACTTAAAGCAATAAATATTCTCATAGAAAATAAAATAATATTTAAACTTTTTTTTTATATTCAGATTACACTGGCCGTAAATATTTTTTAATATATTGAAAATAAAAAATGTAGAAGAATTATATGGAAAAATTTGTTCGAATTAACTTGCATTTGAACTTATTGAAGAATTTTTCTTTAAGTTTTCTCCTCTTTATGGAAAAAATTGTCTAAAATAATTATGTATTACACATTCAAAAACATTTAAAAAAAAAAGAATTGAAGTTCATATTTTTCTAGTTAAAACAGATGATCATATTTAAACCAAATAAATGTTAAAAAAGCATATATTTATTTCCTCAATTTAAAATTCAAATTTTGACTTTGACTGTTTTGCCCTTCTCCTCGACGCATAGTTAACCCGCCGCGAGTTCTATCATTTGGCGCCAAAACCTTTTCAGTTCGCTCTTGCTTTGGCACCGAAACAATGGGAGAAACTTCTTCCATGGCAACCCTAGCTTTTCGTCCTCCTCACTTCTCTGAGGTTAGTTGCGCTTCTTTTCTTTCGATCTTTTTTGTCTTTTATTTTTTTTTGTTTTTATTTTCATTTGTATGATATACGAGAAAAAAAAAGCGATAACTTGAAAAAGGTTGTGAAAATTTAAACAGGACTTGAAGTGCTATATAGGAGCTAGGCTGAGAATTTTATTTGTTCGATTTTGGGTGGGTGTTTCTTTTTCACGGGGTTTTATTTAGATTTTTTTGTTGTTGTTGTTGTTGTAATATTAGGGGTCTTGTTTTTACATGTTGATGATACTCTGATTTATATTATTAATTCCAAATTTCTGCAATTATGGGGTTTTAGATTTTTGGGAAATTTGTACTTATCTGTAAGTGAAGTATGGATATTTGAAATTATAGTTATAGTTTTCAATTGCTGCTCAGTGTAATAATTGTGCGGATTGGGAGGCCTTTTCATTCACATCGAGGTTGCAATCGTCGCTGCATTAGCAACGTTTAGTGGAAAACTTATCACCGTGATTATAATTGTTGTGTGTGTATTTTTATGTGTATGTATCCTAAGAAAATATTTTGGTTTTTGTTTACTGTTTTGCATATAAGACAGGTTTTATGAATATTATGCTTTGCATATCTTCAATTTGTAATTGTACGTGGCGTATGAACATGTTGCAGGAAGTAGCTTGGCTTCCATGCTGGCTGCAGAGTCTTGGAACTAATGGGTCTATTGAATTTCTTAAGGAATCTCAAGCCCCTTCATACAAAGAAGCAAAGGTTAGAATTCCTCTTTCTGAGATTATGCTCCTTATTTTTTTTTGTGGGTTCAATTGTTATTATATTCAAGTACTATTCATAGATGTTCAATATCTACAGATCACAAATGAATATCACAAGATACATCTTTCTACCATTCAACCAGTTGTTTCATTTAAACCAATAGAAGACCAAATTATAGAAAATAAAAAGTTTATAACATCTAGTATATGAATGATTGATGATTGGTTTTGTATGTTTAATTTCTAGTGATGCCTTAGTAAACGGTCCATCTTTACGTGGATAGTTAGCTGTACAAAGCTGTTTCTTTTTTTAAAGTTTAAAGTCATTGGCATCTATGTTTATTCTTCAACTTTGAAAGTCTATGGGAATGTTAGATTGGTCAGTTTTTTTTTTTTTTGATGCATTCTCTTCTTTGGAATGAACAAGGATCCAGGACCTTCTGAAGAGACTGGTAATGCTGGAGAATATTTCAATGCAATATCAAGGGAAGAAGGTCGATACAGAAGTTGTCATTTATTCTTATCTGGAGATGATAGTTCACCTCTTAGCGTTGCTTCATCTCCTGAAAATGTGAGTTTATTTTTCTTTTTAATCGATCAAATTTTAAAGAATGGTACATCTATTACATAGGGTTTCCTTCTGTCAAAGACTTCCCTCCTTCTAAATACTACAAACAAACAAACTAACTCAACACGTTAACTGCCCCTTACATGTTTTGTAACACCACATATATAACACCACAACAGTTACATACATCCACAACTTCCTAAAGACATAGATATCAATAAGATACTAATAATTTCGATCCGTGTCCGCCTAAAGATTGAGAGCATATTTATCTGTTATTCTCCTCAATTCTTATCTGCCAAAACATCTTTGTGTTTTGTTTACTTATTTGCTACAGCAATATCAGATAGCTAGTTTTCATATATTTTTCTTCTGGTGGCTAAATTGACTCGGTGACAAATTCTTGTGCTTGAATGTCACTTGTAAATTGTAATAGCAAGCATGGACACGGAAGTTTGAAGGAAGTAGCCAAAAAATGCTTTTAGAAGATCAGTCCTTTGCTTATAGTGAATTCTCTAAGTGAATTAGATGTCACTGTTTTCAACAATATACACTAGCACACTTACGTGTAAAAGTCTGTTCTTGTGAAACGTGTCTGTAAATTTTACTTCTGAGCTACTGGGTAAATTACTTAAACTGTTAACTCTATTAAGACTAAGACCTCCTTGATGTATCTATATTTCATTGAAGCAGGTATTTCACTTTAGTCTGCGTCTTTCTTCAGATAATGGTTCACCCTTTTTCCCGACCCAAGATTTGAATGAATCTCAAGATATAGTTGCACCAAGTGCTGTTTTCTCATTGCAACCTATTCAACCTTCTATTGATTTTAGAGAAAACATGCATTCGATTATGGATCATCTTACCTGTGAATCAGATTTTCCAGCTGCTTTCATCCCTGAAACTGTGGAGAACGATGCTTCAAAATCTCTAGTTGATACAACTGATTCTGTTAAAGGTGCTGATGTAAGTAATGCAATTGAACTTTCTATTGCTGCATCTGAGGCATTGGTCATACATGATTTAGTGAAGCTGGACTCAGTTTTAGAAACAATGCATACAGAAGCTGTACTTGAAGTTGCACTTCAAGTAAAGCAGGCACGACTTGAGGGATTGGAAGACGGCTTCCAATCCTCAAATGAGGAATCTGACTACAGTGATTCTCTTTCTGATTTGAATGATTTTATCATGGAAGATGCCTATGAAGATATAGGGCTGCTTATTGGTGTTCCTGTTGAGGATATTCTCTGCAGTTCAACTATATTTGAATCAAAAGGTGTGTCTAATGTTGAAAAAGGTAGTGGATGCAATAATAAAAATAGTGATGGTAAGCATACTTCTCAGCTTCACAATTTTGATGATACATCTAAACAAAAACAGTTAGAAGTTAACGTGGGGAAGGAGATGCAGCAAAATACAGACTCATTTCATCATTCTTCATGTTGTGAAAAGGAGATGCATTTTGATGATCCTAGTTTGGGTGAAAACACTCTCAAACATTTTGATAATAGTCCTCCTATTTCTCATCAACTCATAGGGAGAAGTACCGATGTTTTGGTCCCCGACCAGGTAAAGTATTTTCTTTTCCTTTTGCTTTTATTCCACCTATTGACACAACATTCAAAATTTAGCTTCTAATGAACCAACTATCGCAAAAGCTTAGGCTATTACGTGAAGGCATATTATTGGCTTTTACTTTATGTATTTAATATATCCCCTTATGAAAGAGTTCTTTGGGCTTTGAGTGTGCATAGGTCCCCCAACCTTAAATTGAAATATAACATTTTGGTAACTGAAGACCGCTTGGTCGTAGAGGCCACTATATCAATTATATTGGAAGCTTAAGGGATATGGTGAAGATATGCGGGTGGTTTGTATTGAAAAGAATGATTTAATGAATAAGGAAACAAATTAGCAGTCTCACTTTTGGGTATTGTTTATCTCAGTTGTTTCTGAGCAGCATTATACTATTACATGATTTTTATATTAAGTAATTGATGCTACATTGATTTCCATTTTCCAGACAGTTGGGTTGCCTATGCTTGACTTGACTTCTATCAAGCTACAAAACAATGTCAACTCGTCACATGTTGATATTTCTGGAAATTTCAGTGAGTTTTAATATCTTACTCATTATTTTCATCTGCTTGCTCTGTCCAGTGTTTAAAGCTTATCTATTTTCTTTTGTTAAACGATTCAGAAAAGGAGAATTGGGCAACTTACCCAGCTCCAGAAAGATTTAGAAGTCGCTGGTTAGGGGGGTGGACATGTAAGGTGTGGTGTTTCTTCTTTTTCCTTCGCCTACCATTTCTGTTAGTCATGCAAAACTGTCATTTTCTTTTTATATTCTAGTTAGCACAATTGTCTTGAGTTTAGACTGACCCTCAAATTCATCTTGAGTCTTGTTGAAATTAAATGGCTATTGCCTATTCCTAGGTCTGATGCAAGGATATCACTTCCACATGTTTCCTAATTTCCTTTAGACTTTATAAATATGAATGGTACTTGTATCACATTTTAATGTCTATATGATTTGATTACGATTAACGTTTATTAGGAATATTTTTGTTGTCAATATAAACATGTGTGCGTGGTCGACATTTGGCACACCAAACGTAATAAAAATAATAATTTGTTCTTTTGTAGTTAACAGCTAATAGTATGATGTGAAGAAACCAGTAACATTGTAGTAAAGTTGAGGTTATTGTAATCTTTGTCGCAATTTATTGCTGCAACCTGACATATAAAACCTATATAGTCATAATAACTGATTTCTATTGTTGATGCATTAATGATTCTAAAATCTTAAGCGTGGTAAATATGATGAGACTTAGAACTGTTTCTTTAGAAAAGGCTTACTGCTAATTTCTTTTCAGAGAAGAATTAAGGAAGACAAATATTCTTTATATTGAGTTTTTACTTTGCCTAAAATCATCAACTTGGGTGGCACAGTTTTCTATTGAAATATTTTGCTAATTATAATAGATAGTTGGTATCTGATAGAAGAAAGGGACGGTTTATAGAATTTTCACTGTTAAAAGGGAATATTTTGCAAATTCCTGCTGAACAGTAGTAATTGGCGTGCTATCTATTCATGGCTGTTAGTTGCATTCCTCCATCAAGATTGTGTCAGCGCTTTATTTTTGCTATCACTGTATCAATGCTATTTAATGAACACTTGTCTGATGGAACAAAAAGAATCTAAGCACACCTGATTTTCTACATATTTGGATTTTCATACATGTTGATGGCATATAAACCATTGTTTCTATCAGGTGCTTGTGTGGTTGTGTGGAATTCTAAATTGTCATCTGTGGAAGGGGAACTTCTGTTATGATTGGAGGCAAATTTCCTCCAAATGATTTTCTTTCGTTTACTACGTGGCTGCCCTTTTGTTCCTTTTTTACTTTCTGTACACTTCCCTACAGTTTATGTTCATTTAAAAATTTGCTTTTTTCTCATTATTTATATTGTATTTGTTTTACATTCATTCACGGATTTAAACATCTTATTTTTCATGTATTTTTACTCTGTTTCCCTTTTGGAAGGAATTAGATTCATCTTCATTGAATCGAAAGAATGCAGAAGGGATTCCAAATTTACTTGTTAGAGAGACAAGCTTTCTTACAGAATCCGTAGATATTGTTCCTGATGAGAATTCTCGTGTTCTGAACCATGATCCCAACTGTGCCATTGGTTCTCAGCTAAGTGTGCCTTCTGAAGGCTCACATAACAAACCTAATGAGAGCATATTGCAGTCTCAAGATGTGATCAGATGTTTTAGTCCATCATTGACTGATCCTCTCTGTTCATTTGTTCCATGTAGCCTTTCCTTAGAGCATGCCAATTACAATACTCATATTGATAAAGGAAATGATTCTGAGGATTTTGTCCCATCCGTCTCTGAATTTGAGGTGGATAATTTTCAAAGGATATTGGAAAAGAATGTTAATTTTGACCGTAGTGATGATAAAGTTATGTCCATGCTAGATGATAAGGATCTTCTAATCACTGAAGCAAGGATGGATGAACAAGTCACTCGGAAGTTAGCAAGGGTTGAACATTCTTCTCTTAAGACTTATAGCACAATTTTACCAAACCAATATCTCAACTTAAACTATAATTTGACAGCACTTCCAATTGATGAGAGTATGGGTAGTGCAGCATCTTTGGGCACGAAGATTCCAGAGAGCCTATCTGCTCCAACGCACGCAGATGGAAACAAGAACAAAGAAGATAATCAGCATTTGGTTGATCATAAGTCAATTATTGAAATAACGAATGGCAAGTGTTATAATGAGTTAAAACCAGCAGATGAAAATGACATTTCGGCAGAACCAACACAAGATACACCTCTTATTCTAAACCATCGGATACGCCGGTGCTTGCTAGGCCCTGTGAGTGTTGCAAATGATGTCACTGCAGAGAAAATTAGGAAGGAACATCTAGTGCCAGAAACTGTCGTTCAAAATCAAAAGAACAATACTGTTAATGAACTGCAGTTTGAGAGCAATAAATTCCACAGTGAACATGTTAGAATCAGGAAGAAAGTGCATTTCTCAGAAAAAGTGGAGGGGCTTCATCCGAAAAGGAAATTATCAAATTTGGAATCCTCACATAAAAGATGTAAGTATTTTGTTCAGTTTGTTTAATTGTTAAGAGCCCAATCAACTATCCCAAAAGGTTAATCTGTTAGGTAAAGACGTATGAATGACTTAAATTTCATGGTTAGCTTGTTCCCTCACCCACGAGTTCTTTGGGCCTAACTTGTTGATAATGCACAAATCCACCTTCCTTGTGCTGATTTTTTGGGGGGACCACTTGGTCTTAAAGACTCTAATACCATATCATGAACCAACTATCCCATAACCTCAGTTGTTAAGAAATGCGAATGGTTTTATATTACATCAATATTCTCTAGTTGAAATGTATCTTTCAGTTTTTACATACTATGTTTTACTTATTTTTTGCTAAATGTAGGTTCATTTGTCAGAGCAAAAAGGCAGCGAGTTTCAAAGTCATCGACCAATTCTGTGCCAAGTATGAGACATCCTTTGACAAATTCTTGCAGAAACAGAGTGAATGGATATATATTTCAAGGTATAGAGTTCCTTCTAACCGGATTATCTAGTGAGAAGGAAAGGGACATGGAAGCACTTATAAGGAGTTCTGGTGGAGTGGTTCTTTATGATATTCCCTCTCAAAATTCCTTGGGCAAGCGACATTCAACTTTATCCCATTTCCCCATTGTTCTATGTATGAGAAAGGTTTGTGTACAATGATCAATATAACCGTACTTCTGCTAATTATGCCATTGCTCTCTTTCTTCATTTTATTAATCTCTTGTTTCCCGCTTTATGGCACTAGGGATTCATTTCAATGATTAAAGTGTAACAGAACAACTAAAATTACACACAAGATGACAATCTAATGATAAAGAATTGATTAATCTTTATATCTGTGACTTATCATTAAGAATAGGTTCTTGATTTTTGTTAAAAAACCATAATTTACGCACTAGACACCCATTATGAGAGGCTTTCTGTTACTAAGGTTACTAAGGCCTGGTAATTGCTTGAAACAGAATGGTTTTTGGTTGTCACAGCTCATTCTCATTCTTAATCTTTCCATATATGTCAATAGCTATCGATACTTTGTTTCAGAAAACCATTTGACCAAAAGGCTTATGCCGTTTAGTTTTACACAAACTTTAGCAATAGAGCACGTGGAGCAACAGAATAACTTAATCAACCAAAGCTTAAGTTCAGTGTCAAAGAAAGACTGCATCTAGAAGCTGAATATTTTATGCAAAACTCAAAGAATATTTCTTTCCTTGTTTGTACAACATTAATTATTATGTATTTGTTATATAATGATTGCATTGTTTGATGAAGTCTTTGTTCGTTTGTCTCAGCTGCAAACCACCAAATTCTTATATGGTTGTGCTATTGGTGCCTCAATACTAAAAGTTGATTGGCTTATTGATTGTCTTTCATCTGGAACTATTTTGAAACCTGAAAAGTAAGTTGCATCATCACTGGTAATTGACTTGCGCTTCTCTTAAATTTTAGTTACCTTGTTATGGGATAAATTGTCATTGATGTATGCTGATGTTACCGAATCAGTAAACGGTGTCCTGGCTGGTCTAGATAGCCTAATACACTGCCAAGAGATGCTGGGTTAGGACAATGCACATGTATACTGTCCTCTGAGATTTGAACCCAACACCATAGGTTTGACGCTGTTAGAATAACTATTAAAATCTGGGTAGAAAGTAGTTGTGTTGGGAACTACTTCCTGCTGTACCTATGAGTTGTACATAAGAGTCTTTTGGTCTTCCGTCTTCTCATTGTATCATATTTTTATCCGTATAAATAGAAGATCATAAGAGGTGTTATTCAAGCCCTCTAAAAATATATTTTTCTCTCTTTTTTAATCTTAAGTGACGCTTCAACTTAAACATTGAACCAGAATGTTTTATTGATGAATATATGTCAAATTATATATATATATATATATATATATATATATATATATATATATATATATATAAATATATATATATATATATATATATATATATATATATATATATATATATGTATATTATAAATATATAATTATTACATATAAGTTTATGTATTTAACATAGGCGAGTTTATGCAGTTCAACTAGTAATCCATCAACCCAGTATCGTGACCAGTTCAGTAATTGGTCCGAGTTTTATAACACATCTGTCACAAAGAAAGTTTCTTTGGTCTCACATTCCAAACCATTTCTCTTTAACAGAATTCTCTATGTAATCCTCCTTACCTCTGCTGTCTCATAGGTGTCTACGAGAGCACGCCCTCACGCACATGCCTTTTCTGTTTCCTTCCCAGCCAAAACATCTAGAAGGATTTGGTTTTTGACAGTTTAATATATAATGATTTGGTTTTTGATCGAGTGTGATGCCATAATTTGATCTATATAGTGAATTCACCTAGTGAGATAATATTACTGTTATTATTGTTTGTTTCTCCTGATAGCTTTTAGGACTGCATGTGCCAATCGTTGTGGAAAGATTTATACAATTTTAGACACTCAACTTACAGATTTTGGTAATTTGACTTATTTGCAATCATTTTTTATGTGGCATTTACGTTAGTTGTCTATATTACTTTCTAATCACACATCTAGTATTATTTTGCAATGACTTAGCTGATGTAAGGTTTGATTTTCTTAATATATAGATCTCTTGCTTAAAATGTTTTCTGAATCAGGAAATATTTGACAGTGTCTCCAATTTTAAATATACTTGCTGTCAAGATCTTCAAATCCTTCTCCATTGTTTAATGATTCTGGTTTTATTTTATTAGATACATGATTCTTCCCAATCGAAATGACATGAAGTGGTCCAGGATTGGGACGGCAATTCACCCAATAAACCAGAAACATATATTTGAAAGAGTACGCATTCTGCTTCATGGGAAGCCTAGTTTCTGCACCAAATTGGCATGCATCATCAAGGTAAGATCCTTCTTTTTACCTTTTTCTTTTCTTCATTCATCTTAAGTTGCCCCTTGATATGTGCTATTTTTGTTGTGTAAAATTTCCACTTTTACTAATTGTTATTTGTTTTTATGTTTTATTTTATTATGAAAAGAAGTGAGTTTTTCTTTTTGATTTAGTTGACCGCAACTTTAATTTTTAGTGGTTGTTTCTAAAACTATTCGGTAGCTTTTTGTTAATTTACATATATATATATTTGATAACTTTGGAATGTAATGAAATCTGATGTAACTAATATATCTTGTATGCATCCAAGAATCTCAACAAATATCAACGCCATACATGATACATGTCTAATATGAAGCTATCTAAATCTACCTCTTTAATGTAACAATGTAGGTATAACAATGCAATGTAGGTGTGTAGGCACTGATACAGATTATAGTAATGGTCCTTTGATACAATATGTCAACATTTTCTAAAATGTCGATTCGTATGTTTGTTTTTCAGCATGGAGGTGGACACGTGTTCAAAACTCTTCAAGGGTTAGTACGGATCATTGATGAGGAAGGGACTTGGGTTGAAGCTATTGTAGTTGAAGATAAAGCTACAATATCACGTCACCTGAAGCATTGTGCCCAAGAGCGGAATATTCCAATGATGGTAAGTGGTAATTCCGTATTTCAGATTTGAAGATTATTTATGGTGCTTTCCATATTTTGTTTAAAATGAAGTTGCTGGTTGTGCATCAACACGCTCTACAATTTTTCCATTTTCTATCTCACTGTATATATAGTGATCACATGACCTCTTATAAAAGTTAAATGACAATGCCCTAATCTTATCCTTGAATGATCTTTTATGGTTTAAGATTTAATAATCACATAACCACTTAAAAAGTACATTACTTTAATTTAATTTTAATAATCTGTGTAGTTTAGATTTCCTCTTCTCACCCTCTCATACAAACACTTTTCTCACTTTGTACGTTCGGTGTATACACATAGATTATTAAAACTTTTTTCACTTGTCATGTGAAGATTCTTGACATTTCAATCTTGGATTTTTATGATTAACCCCTCTCACTTATCATGCTCTATTTTATGTACTTGATGTATATTTCTGTTAGGTGTGGGTTTTTCTTATCATGCTCACTTATCATGCAGCCTTTTAGCTGGATCATAAAGAGCTTATATTCTGGAAAGTTACTTCCTTTTACGGAAAAAAAGACCATACATCCTTTACCATTTGTTAAAGTGTCTGAACTTCCTAGTTCTTCGGATATGAGTCCAGAAATATAAATTTTTCTTTCAGCAACTATGGTGACTAGGGATACCATTCTTGAAGATTTATGTATGCGCCAACACAAGGGAGGATTCAGAAATTTTAAATTTCAAAGGAAACAAAACTAATGTATATTAATTTCTGGCAACATATGTATAAATAATGTATTGATGTTTTGCTGCATTTCAATTTGTTGAGTTAATCTGTAAATATACATATGCATTGTATTTATTATTATTTTTTTTCAAAATTTGAGGTAAGCTTTTTGATTTCAATATCTCTAATGCGTGGTTGTGGCTATGGGCTTTCTTTTTGCAAGTTGTTTTAGTAACCTTATCAAACTCGGCTTCTTCCTCCACCCAATGGTTTTCTTCCTACACCCCCAGCATTTAGCTTCCCTTTTCATTTTGCCCCTACAACAAATTATATATTAAATAATTGAATAAATATTATTTTGAAATCTGGTACACAAATAAAATTGGATTTCAAAATCCCGTGAGCACAACTTCACGTAACCATATTTCAAAATCTAATACACAGATAAAATTGGATATCAAAATCCGATAAATATCTATAATTTTAGATAATTAAATTTCGAAATCTAATAAACACGTAAATCCGGATGTACCAGCCACACATTATCGGATTTAAATGATTTATTTACCTACCGGACACCGATACACCACACATTTTTGTCTTCCTTGGTAACGGTGCAAATTTGTTTTCTCTAGATCCCTATGGTTAATAAATGCTTAATATATCCTATTAATGTGTTTAGGTTTTGATGATTGTGATGCAAAATCGTAATTAAACGAGGTGATCATGTAAGGTAATTAATTATTAGATTAATGTATTTTTGAAAAATGTGTTAGGTAGAGAATTGGTGACGAGTAAGGGTGACAAAATGGGTTAAGTTTGACAGATTGTCCGTCAAAAAGATGAATCGGGTTAGGATTTTGAACTCGTTAACATGTATCAATTTGGTTTGTTTGGCACATTAGGCCGTTGGGTTGAAGAACGGGTTGACTATGGTGTGGGTATTTGTTACCTGCAGGTATTTTAATACTCGTTTATAAATAGATCAGGTGCGGATATCATAATATTCATACCTGCAGATTTCCTTTACCAGCAAAAAATTTAAAATTAAATTTAAATTAATTTTATGTTTTATTAAGTTAAATTTAATTAATATTAAATTTTAATATACATTTTATTAGATTAAATTAAATTAAGTTTAAATTTAATTTATTTTACATTTATTTGTAATTTTATTTAAATTTAATTTTAAAAATTTATAAAATATATTTTTTAAATATGTGCGGATATCCACATATATCTGTAGGTATTTTTTAAACGGGTACCCGACGAGTAAATAAATGGGTTGCAGGTGAATTTTTGTTGTTGCGGGTAGGTACTATCAGTGCCTACACGACCCGTTACCATCCCTAGGTACCATGCTTTGCAAATTAGAACACTTTGTGTTTGGATTTGAAAATGGATTTAGGGATTGAATTTGAGAGGAAAATGAAGCGAATGTAAGGTTGTTCAAATTAAGGTAAAGATTTGTGTGTGATTTGAGTGAATTTGAGACGAAAGTTTGTGAATAATGTGATGTGTAAGAAAAATAAAAGAAAATGTTTTAATGGATAAAATTAGATGACTATCATTTTACCATAAATGATAAATGTGATATAAATTTAAATGCAAATAGTGAAAATTATGTTAAAATGAAATTGAAGTTATTATCATTATTATTATTATTATTATTATTATTATTATTATTATTATTATTAATTATCATTATCATTATTTCATTATTGTTATTATCATTATTATCGTTATTATTATTATTATTAGTATTATTATTTTTATTATTAATTATCATTATTATTATCATTATAATAATAATAATAATAATAATAATTATTATTATTATTATTATTATTAAAACCTAAAACCAGGCATATGTGGAGGGAGGATAATTGATTCAGAGAGAGAAGAATCGATTCTCTTAAATTCATCCCAAAACAATTTAATAGAATTCTCCTAGAGTCTCATTATCGATTCTCATCAGCATAGTGAAATTAAAAAAGACAATAGACATTTGAATAAATTTCATGTATTTATCCTCAAATCCTTCCATCTTCTATCCGCGTGAGCAGTGAATGTTAGGAGAATTGGTTCTTTTGTTAAGACTTATCGGACCATGAAAAAGGTAATTTATAAGTTCAATTAATATACAAACAAAATATTAATAGATGAGTAAAAATTATTATGAATGATAGTGTCTAAAGGATTAATAATGTTCAACATTTAGGATCAACTATTTGATATAATACGTATATAAAGAGAGATAATGATTTCTTCTTTCAGTTTTTATGAAGTAGCTTCCACATTAATAATATTCATTGGTTTCGTTTAGAGATTACAATTTGGTTCAATTTGATTGATACCTTAACTTCTTATTATCATCCTCATTACAATTTTTTAATAATTAAAGCAACATTAAACTCCTTTTCATTTCAAAATTAAAATTAAGCAAATATAACGAATTAGATTATGTTTATTTGAGTTTTTTTAAACAATTAAAAAAGTTCATCATAAATTAGAATTGATTTGTAAATAAGTTGGAAGTAAAAATTTGAATATTTTTTTAAAAAAAATATACTTTGTATTTTTTTTACAAATTAACTTAAATTAATTTTAATTCATAGAAATTTAATTATATCATTTTCATTTTTCAAAAGTTCTTAGTTGAAATTTGTCTTTATCAATCAATCCAAATCTAACAACGATGATGAGCTTTGATACAATAAAAGGACACTCTGAAACATGAAACAATCACATTTTATTAAGAACTAAGAATACATGTGAAAAGGAGGTTGATGAATTCCATCAGAAGATGACTCAATTTGAGGATGCATGATGTGGAGGCGGTGCTTGGTGGTGTGGTGGTGGTGCTTGGTGGTGATGTGGGTGGTGGTGTGGTGCTGGGGCTTGGTGATGATGTTGGTGGTGGTGTGGTGCAGGGGCTTGGTGATGATGTTGGTGGTGGTGTGGGTGGTGGTGTGGTGTTGGGGCTTGGTGATGATGTTGGTGGTGGTGTGGTGCAGGGGCTTGGTGATGATGTTGGTGGTGGTGTGGTGGACCATGGTGTGGTGGGCTATGGTGGTGCAGTGATGGTGCTTGGTGTGCTGGTTGAGGATGGTGTGGTGGTGGTGCTTGGTGGGGTGACTTGACAGTATCAATGGAAGTTAGATCATGTGGACACTGGCAGACATGTTCAATGCATATCGATGAACATCCACAATTTGGATTTTTGCACCCATCTTGGCACTGTTTATTGTTGTCACATGGTAATCGATAAATGATTCCTCTTGCTTCTGCCTTTATAATGCACAAATCTGAATCACAAAAATCTTATTAAGAACAATGCCAACTCAAAATTTTAAATAAAACAATAACCCTAATTCCTAACAAAAACTATGTCAAAGATTTGGTTTCATAATAAGAACTCAAGATGTGTAGTGTACAAGAAAATGGCTCATTTGAGTTGAGAAACTAAAGAGAGAGTGAATAGAACATCATTAATAACCTGAATTTATGATGAAGAAGGCTAACAAGAGTGTCACGCTGACGATGAAACATCTTGAAGATCCCATGTTGCTCATCGAATATGTTATTCAACAACAACTATTCATCTATATATACTCAAATGGCCGAAGCAGTTTCACACAAAAGACAAAAGTTAATTATATTCTTTAATTAGTAACTATGTTAACTCATGCATATTAAATGTAAATTTAATTCTATATATTTAATTATTTTTCAATGTTTTCTTGACTTAATTGAGTCTAATCAATGATACACCGATATTTCAATTTAGGTCACGTATCCGTGTCGGACACGTATCAGATACTACTTTAGGATACTTTATCAATAATTATCAAAAAAATTTAATCTATAAAGTCGTAATACTATTGTGATAACAATACTTTATAATTTTTTTATTTTGACAATGTTTAATATATGTTTTTTATCAATCTATAATTTTTTATCAATGATTTTAATTTGGGTTAAATATGTTTTTAGTCTCCAACTTTAAGTGAAAATTGGAATTAGTCCCTCCTTGAAACTTTAATCCAATTTAATCCTCCAACTTTAAAACTGCGTGGATTTAGTCCTTTTAACCCAATTTTCTTAAGTTTATTTGATGTTTCGAACGCACTTCATAATAGCATTTGAGTTGTTTATACCGTTTGACACATTTTTACTTCAATGTTAGTTAAGAAACTATTATAAAACGCATTCGAAACGTTAAATAAACTTAAAAAAATTGGTTGAAACGACTAAATCTACACAGTTCTAAAGTTGGGGAACTAAATTGGGCCAAAGTTTCAAAGATAAAATAATTCCAATTTTCACTTAAAGTTAAGGGACCAAAAACATATTTAACCCATTTTAATTTGGATTTAGATAATAATAATTATAAATTTATCATATTTTTATGAATTTTTATATGATTTTCAATATACATATATCATGTATCGTATTCAATTATTTTCAAATAAACAAACGAATTAGCGTACCAAATATGTGTCATATCCTGTACAGAAGTTTGATGTGTGGACCTTAAAAACATAAGGAAAACTATATTTAAATTAGTCATTAAAATCATTAATTATTTTTTGTCTCTAATATTAATTATTATTTAATGATATTCTAGTATCGAAAGTAAATTTTTTTTTTCTTTAAATATCATTACTTCCCTCATTTAATCTAAAAATACTATATTAACTAAAAAAACTAAATTTTTAAATTGTAAAAAATAAATATTTTTTATAAAAATTGAAATTATAATTATATTGTTTAATTTTTTATGTAATTTATATTCAGCTGTTACTTTCATATTATTATATTGGAACTTGGAGATGGTATGGTATCATTTCCAATAAGAGTTACTTTCTAATAGAAACATTATTTAATGTGAAACCCAAATACTGATGAGTTCTTCGAGTCTAGATTCTCTCCTGGTTCTTTGGTATTGTTTTCTGCTGAGTAAGGATGGCAACAGAGCGGGGCGGGGACGGGTTTCACTATCCCATACCCATCCCCGCATAAAAAATTCATCCCCATCCCCATACCCAAACCCAACGGGTATCAAACTTTTTTCCCATCCCCATCCC
>Ga0209589_1008443_pt1 | contig 16055 bp, 6 predicted proteins | sample CowpeawhiteBW_FD_187525 | JGI IMG/M metagenome (GOLD analysis project Ga0209589, IMG submission 187525) | Root nodule microbial communities of legume samples collected from California USA - Cow pea white BW (SPAdes) (version 2) | ecosystem: Host-associated > Plants > Roots > Nodule | place: USA... | reverse complement strand
AGTTTTGAAACTGTTTTGTAAATAAGGGTTAAAATAAAAATAAAAAAATTAGAAACAACTCGAAGATATTTTCATATTCAATTTTTTATTATTTTGTAATCCTAGTTGAAGAGTTTAAGTTATTTAGTGTAACCTTATACACAGTGACACATAGAAAAAATAATTTTTGAAAATAGAAATATTTTCAAACACACCCTCATTATAATTCTTCACTTTTGGAATTATCTAGTTATGCTTCTTTTTGCTTTTTTCACTTTGTCAAGAGATATAGGAAGCATGAAGGATTCTAGAAGAAGGATGATTACTAAAGTTTCATCTTCTTATACTTCTTTTCTTGAATCTTTATGTAACTTGCTATTTACTTAGTGTTATTACACGTAACCAAAATTGTTTAAACTTTATTTTATTTTATTTTTCCTCTGCATAAATAATTTTAATTTATAAAAATAAAATATTTCATTTTTTTCTGAAAGTGTTTATAAAAAAATTTATTCTTATCACAAATTTTATGTCAATTATGATTTTTTTTTTTTCATAAATGAAACTCTCTTGAATGGCATTTTCTCTATGAGATCTTAACCCTTAAAACGTATTAATATAATATATTTTTAATATAAGTGGAAATTTAGGAAAAATAAATGTATCTCAAATTGTTCCCCAGATGAGGAACCTCTTCGATTTTATCCCTCTAATTGTAATACACTTTTTCCTTTTTCTTCAATTAGGTTTATATTCTATTGTTTGACTCTTTGTTAATTATTCAACTAGTTTTAGCTGGTGTAATATAACACAAATTTGTGGTTAAATGCGGAAGCTTTTACGTATTGGCGTGTTTCATGCATGTCGTACATGCATCATAGTTCTTCAAAAAGTACGCTAAATCAAGGGAATAATCTTTCTTCTTTTTCCTTTTCTTCTTTTAGCATTAATTGTAGTTGAAGAAATCAAAACAAATGGTAGAACATTCTAGATGAAGGAAAGAATTGGTATGATATTGAGAATTTTATTATGAAACTTAAATAATAACCTTTCTTTTTTTAAAACTGACACTGATATATTAGGGAGAGTGACACGGACATCTGTGAGTCATTTTTTTCACATGAACTATATTTTATATTTATGATAAATAATTTATATTGTCATACGAGTCTAGTTTAAGTATTGATCATTTAAAAAAGATAATAAAATTCAATTTAAAATAAAAGTAAATTATACGGAAAGAGATAAAAGAAGTTAAAATAAGAAAAATTATTTAAGAAAAATACCTTACACACTTTCATTCAAAAGAGGTCTTAAAAATATTCTTGTTAAAATATTTTATTTTAATTTATATGGAAAGACAAACAATTGTGTTAATTAATTCTCGTGAGTGTGTCACGGCTTGGGCCTCTGTTCATTTTCCATGGCCTAAATCTGGGCCCGTTCTTGTCACCAAAAATTAAGAGGATTTCTTCATGCACTCCCAATTGTTTTTCCTGCACCTACAACTTTTTCAAGTATCTCATATTATCCTTTTAATCTTTGACTGTTTCTGCTCTCTCTGTTGCACAACGAATCCAGATTTTTTACTCATTTCTTTTGTACTATCATCTGTTGAACATCAAAATACACTATTATACTATTATATTGATATTTTAAATATTTTTTTAATATATTTTAAAACGTTAAAATTAATAATAATTAGTATATTAAGAAAACACAATAAAAAAAATAACACAAGTGATAAGATTCAAATAATTCTTAATAAATTTTTAAGTTGTCATATCATAATAAGAAGGGAAATTAGTTTAATTTATTCTCACAAAATAAATTTGTCAGATAAAATTATACATTGATATATTATAAGTAAACTTTTATATTTACTTAAGTTGAGACTTTATCGTATTTAGTTTATATTGACTACAAACATATATACATATATATTTCAACTTTCATAGGTTGGCAGAATTCCACTTCCTGTAAATGATTAACAGTGCATTCAAGAATAAGAATTGATTCCATTCGAAACCAATTTTCTTATCACATTTTTTAGATAAAGTTCATCTCCTTTTCTTATTAACTGGGATTTTTTAAACACTAATTGCATGATGAAGATTAGCAATGTTCTTCTATCTTTGAAATCTGTGTTGTTAAATTTGACTTATAGGCTTTGCATAACTTTCACTGATATGTAATTATGGTAAATTAGATTAAAAAAACACGCACTCCTCATCATTTTGCATCTAGTATTCATTCTCTCTGTTAAACTTTGACCTAATTTTCACAAGATCCCAAATTTAGCATAATTACATTTCAAAGATTTGGCAAATGGCATTAATAATATGAACATAATTATTATACCTAAACACGTTTATATGATAAATGGAAATTTACATTTTTCTCTCTTTAGTAAATGTAAAAAAAAAAAAGTTATTTAGGCTGATTAATTATCAATATTTTATAGGATTTGCACCCAATATTCGGCTTTTGTAATGTGGACGTAGAAATTTGTATCCATTTTTGAAAGCAAAAAAATGTGAGCCTTACGAAAATATAACTCCAGACAAAAGCAAAAGTGGTGCACATAATGAAGAAGATAATGGATGCAGCTGGCTTTTTCTTATTACCTAATTAAAAAATGTAGTAACCATTCATGCACCTGGCTTTTTCCTCTGGACCCAAAGAAATAAAAGCATATTTAATTTGATTCATGTGTTCCACAACCAAAACATACTCACCAGTTTTTTCGTGCATGTGCAATGGAGATACTAGAACAGCGTTAAAAAAAAAAAAAAAAAAACTTAGTTAGTATCATTTGATTGAACCAGTTTCATTTAAGAATGAAATGTTTTTATTAAATTTATCCTTTCTTTAAATTTGATAAAACAAAATAAATAAAAAAAGTCATTACAAATGCAAGAAATTTAGAAATATCTCGTTTAAATAAAGTAAAATTAGTTGATTTATTGGTAGTCATAAAAGTTGAATACTTAACATAAAATTTACGACAGCTCACACATCTTGTTCAATTAAATGCGTAAGGATGAGTATAAAAATAAATTTTAAAATAGATAAAAAGCAAATATTTGGTTATTTTAAATTTATAGAGTGTTATATATAATTTTTATGTATTATCACCAATAATTTAATAAAAAAATAAGATAAAAACAATCAGAGTGAAAACTCCAAACTAAAGAAAAAGAAAAACAACAGTTAACGATCCAAAAATAATAATATGTGAAAACTTTTAGAAAAAGTTAAATATAAGTCTAGAGTGGCTTTTAGGGAGGTGTCCAAATACCATGAACTTTAAATTATTTATATAACTACTATCACTCGCTATTTAAGTGATGTGAGACTTTTCAAGATGGATTATTTTCGTAAACCCAACAATCTTCATTATTATTAAAATAAACACATTTTTTTATCTCCATTAACTACACCAATAATCATTCATACTCCACCATAAAGTGTATATTCACTTGAAATTAAAACATTTCAAGAATTTTATTTCCCTTCAAACATGCATCAATGCTAACCAATGTCCATGTATAATCATCTCACCTTACATCAATATTACCCAATGCATGTGGCCTTTCAACCTTTTACTTTACACTGCATCAATGTTAACCAATGTCAATGTATAATTATCACACAACATATATCAATATTAGTCAATGTTTGTGCTCCTTTTGACGTCTTGTTTAATCCAGACTGTATCAGCATATCTTTTAACTTGAGTTTGCACAAACAAAAAAGTTATCATTCCATCAAATTTATCCATATCACATTTGATAAACACTTGCAAATGTCATTGCAACTTGAGTAACCAATAATGATTTTCCAACAACAAATAATTAATCTTTTCTTATGTCAAATATCAAGATAAGCTATAACCATAAACTCTTATATTACTTTGATGTGAAACTTTTCAAAAATGTATTATTTTCATCGATCCAACATATAATCATCTTTTTCTTCTTTGCATGTTTTCTATAAGAAGACTATAAGAATTAGATCAATTTTACCGATCGAAATTTTGATATGATTAAGTTTTCTTTTTAGCTTCACATGTGAAGTTATTTTATGAATATCTATTAGTATTAAGTTATAATGATATATTTCGTTGTTAAATCATATTTTAAAGAGTAAGTTAGGTATCTTTAACGTTTTCCTTTTCACAATATTTTTTTTAAACTTAAAACTTTATTCAGGTAATAAGAAGTAAACTTCATTTATGCAAAATTTAGTATTTTAATGAGAAATCTGTTAGCATAGCATGATGGTTTCATTTAATAGTCTTTTTTTACTTTGTGTTATTGGTTCTTCTATGACCTTTTTTTAATTTGATAAAAGGTAAATATGAATTTTTTTTAAGATAATTTAAATAAATTATATTGAAAATTTGATTTTATGTTTTTTTAACATAATATTTTTTATGGTGAGTGATAATAATTATATAATCGATTATGTTAAAAAATAATCAATTATATTTTCCAAAATTTGATTTTCACTCATTTTAAAAATAATTAATTATTCGAGATAATAATGTATTATGTTAAGCATTTATATAAAGAAACTTAATTCATAAATAATCGATTATGTTTAATAATAATTAATTATGTCGATTCAAAATGATGGTTTCTAGAATATATGAAGACATAATAATAGACCATATTTAATCATAATTGATTACATAGACAATAATCATAAAACTATTTCAAAACCAAGAGTCTCTCATTCAATGAGCGCATATACTTTTGAAAAAAAAGAATCTTGTTGTTTTTTTTTTGTAAGAAATACTTCCATTAGTATACATTACATCTTGTTTGAAAAATAAGTATCCAAGAACCATTAAGGGAAACTGGTCCTACTATAGCATTTTTCTTTGTATAGTCCATATTTAGGTGATATATTTCTTTATTTTTTTGGTAATTTGATTTGATATTTTTGTGTCGTAGGTAATATATATAGCGTTTCATTACTCTTGTAAATATTCTTGAATGATGTTTCTACATATATATGTTTTGTAATTGGGTATTTTATGATTTTAACTGAAAAATTCAACGTAAGTCACTTGGATTAACTAAATATAAACTCACAAAGAATCAAACTACTATAAAAAATTGTTATGTTTTCTATTTTTATTTTTGTTATTATTGGTGTTCATTAATCATTTCACTAAAATTCTCTTATCATCAAGTGACTTTTTTTTTAACACTTTTCAATCAATTCACCCCTCTTACATTTTCAACCATTATTTGTTTTATCTTGTTAGAATTGAACTCCCTATATAAAAATGAGAGAAGGTTTGAGATCGACATTGTTTTACTTTATATAAATAAACCGCTATTTCGTGGGGATGAAATTTTAAATCTTACATCCATGGAAATAAATGGTTCTAATTCTATGAAATTAAGATAATAATATGAATCATTTTTTCATATTTGACTTTTCTTGTGTTTAACGCCGATGCTTAATTGGTGTAAAAACTTATGTTATCAGATAATTAAAATTTATGTAATATATAACTTTTAAGTAAGTATCTATAACAATAATAAGAGGATTCCCTATTTTGTGTCCTCATTTCATAATACCAATTATACCCTTTATAATATAATTATTTATTATTTTTTAAAATTAATGGTTATTTTTACCTATTTTCTATAAAATTATTTATCTTATTTTTTTTATTCATCAACAATTAACTTTTCTATTCATTTCACTTTATTTTTAACATTTCACTTCATTTTTAATAAATATAAATTTATTTTATATATTAACTTAATAACATTACACTATTATCATCTACTAAGATACTATTATTCATATTTAAAAAATGTGTATACATATACGCGATAGCACCTGTGTGTACGTTAATTACAAATAATATATATATATATATATATATATATATATATATATATTACATCAACAACACATTTTAATTAACTTTTTTTTCTTCAATGCACAAAAAAATATTATTCCTCTGGACAGCACATGGAAGGCAATGAACATTTCACATGCCAAACGTGGCGTAACAAGTTTTTCCGAGTGTGATAGTTTTGTTTTTGTTATGATTTTAAAAAATATAACTAAAAAAATATTCTTCTATGGTCTTTAGGCAAGGTTATGGTGATAAAAAGTATAATAAATATTAAAAGCTTTAAATTATCGTAAAAAGTTTTTTTATCATTTACTGTATAACTTTCTTAAGAAAAAAAAAAGAACAATAGCTGAACCATAAGTAAGTTTGAATGAATTGTTAAATTCAAGCATATAGGTTAAAAAAGTCTTTGTAAAAAAATCCTTTTAGTTTAATTTCTGTGAAATTTAAGCATTAATTTTTGGTTTAGATTTGTAACTTTTTTAGTTGTGTTGTATTATGTGGTAAACGAAAAAAATGACATGTTCAAAATTTATTGGTATTTATTTTTTTAATATTTTTAACTGGAATTGAATGAAACTCTAATGTTTATCCTTTTTGTAAGCTGTTGTATAAAAATGAAGGATTTGTTCTTTTTTGTAATAAGTTCTTAAATAAAAATGAGGGCTTCATCTCTCCATAATTGGTGGTGAATGACAAGAGTTGTATAAAATGGCACAAATAATATGTCTACATAAATCCAAAAAATTCAAAAGCATAACCTAACATTCAAATTCATTACAAACATGTGTGTGAACAATGAACAAAAAATATTCAATAATAAAATATGCTTTTTTAACACGAAAAACATATTTTATAATAAAATATTTCTTCAATAAAAATAATTACATTCTAAAAATGATTCATCTCACACTCTTACATAAATCAACACGATTCATGGAAACATAATGATTGAAGCGAATTCTAGAGTGAATTTATAATGAGAGTTGAACAAACTATAGTGACAAAGATGTGTACGTTTCCGAATAAATTGACGTAGAGACTTATTAAAACCAACTTCAACCATTTAATTAGGTTTTTCGTTCAAACCTTTAGACTTGTTAGTTATAGCATTATATATTAATTAAGAAGAAGAAAAAACACACAACTTCTATGCAAACCATCACAAGTAACATTTCCTCTAAACCTAACTAAGGTCAAGGAGAACCAAAGAAAAACGTTAATGGCTGCCAGTTTACATTTCAAGTTTTCAATAATTTTCTATGCAATTGTTATCGTCAATTTAAAAATTTTGATAATTTTTTTAACTGATAGCATATTAATATAAAATTTACAATAATTCAAAATAAAGAAAAAACTATAAGAATGGAATGACCATGACGCAATAATAAAAAAAATAAAAGGAATTTAGTTATGTTGATTTAGGATCTAGGGTTGTTTTGGTGTGATAATTATTTGTTGGAAATAATCTAAGTATAAATCAAAGTTCTACATTAAATAAAATAAACAAAGTTAATTATTATATAAAAATAAAAGTCCATAACTCTATTATTTTAAGGTTTTGAAATAAAATTGTTGTCAAATTATTTATTTGTGTAAAATTAATAAAACTAATACGATTTCTAAATGACTATGTATAAAATATAATTCCAACATTATTTGATATTGATCTTCAATTTTAATGAATAAAAAATAAGGAAAGTATCAAATCGATAAGACTACTTTCTTTTTCTTAAATTCATGGCCGCAAAATGATTTTTCAGGTTGAATCATATTGATAGCGTCGCGTATGATGTAGCTATGTTAGAGTTTTCTTATGCACACAAGTTAGATATTATTTTAAATATTTAAGGTTAAGAACGTAAATTAAGAAATGCTTAAATGGAAATTAAATATTATTATTATATTTAGATTAAGTTGAAGAAAAAAAGACTAAATTGTCTTCCTTTATTATCTTGATCTTAATTCATGCATGGTGAGATATTATTTAGTATCTTCCAAGTTAATGATGGGGGCTGCACATGGGATTAATTAAAAACATGGTTGATAACTTTAATACTCTAATTTTTGTAGATACTATTTTAAATATGAGATGCTACTTTCTCATGTTTTTATCATACAGTCTTCAAGATTTTTTATTATTTCTACGGAACAGAATCTTAATTAGCTTTTTGAGATGCTAGTTTCTCACTATATTTTTTTTTTTAATTCTAGGATTGTGTTTGAAAATATTGAATGTTGAATAATGCAAATATTCAGTTGTGTTTAAAATACGTAATATAAATATGATTGTATGTTATTTTTATTTTAAACCTATTTCAAATATTATTAGATACCAATACGATTAAGAGTAAAATGAATAATATTATGGTAAATCCATTAATGGGATTGTGGGTAGGTGTCCACAAATTGTCCTTTTTTAACAAGAATATTGCTTCCGTAAATCCATTCTTATATTTTGTTTCCACGAGAAATGTATAGAAAGGGATGACGAAAATAGAATAGAAAATATATGATATTTGGAGTTATAGAAGTAAAAGAAAAAAAGTTATTTCTAATTATTATTAGAATGAAAGAAAAGAGATAGTTAAGAAATAAATAAATTATATGAAAAGAATATATATTTTAAAAAAATATACCTTTAGATAGTGGTTTCTTTAAAATAATTTCATTTAGTTATATTAAAATTATTTGAAAACTAAAGAAAAAAAAAAAAGAGGAGATAACTTGCTTTTATTTCGGTCCACTTAAAAAAAATCGCACAAATAACTTGTCTCTTCTTTATTTACTTCCAAACAAACCACATAAATATAATATCTATATTTTTTATTTTCTATTTCTTTTCATTTTTTTTTACCAAAACAAATAGTTTTAGAATCTCTTTTCTTTAGCAAAAACAAAGTGTCTCTTCTTAAGTCTTCACCATTTCAAACATATTATTTGTTTGCCTCAACTTCTTAATCATAACTCTCTTTTAATTTATCATCTTTTATATTTTATTTCTAGAATCAATCTTAATAACTTTTAATTATGGACAGATATATTATCATATCAATTTAGTAAATTGACATCATATTTAATGAAAATGTTGACATTATATTGTTCTTTGTTTCTATGTCAACATTTAATGTTGAGAAGATCAAGTAATATATATGAAACGAAATTAGACAGTTAAGAATACTAAGGGGAAGGGGAGTTGAAATCAAAATTTAATAACTAGGGGATCAAGAGTATTTTTAAGTCCCATATATTATTAAAAAGTTAATAATGATCTACTAAGCATTTTTCATTTAGATTTAATTTACTGAAATAGTTTATTTTTTAAGTTTATTGAAAACCTTAATATAATTTTAATCCTTTAATTTGGATATATTATATCTTTTAATCCTCCGATTATTTTTTTTATTCATTTAAATTTCATAATTCTACTTTTAGTCAATGAAGTCCGATGATATTAGCAATTTTATCTTTATGTGGTCATTATTTGAGTTCTTAATTGACAATACAAGAAAAAAAATTAAATTGTAGAAATAAAATATTTAGTTATTATCAATTTATAAACTAAAAGTTATTGATATTTGAAATAGTTTTATTATAAATAAAAAATTATAATTAATTTGTGAATTAGAGTTTAAATTTATCTTTAATATCATCTATCAATGTTTTTTACTAACAAATAAATTAGTGATTAAATTAATTAAATGTTAAGAAACAAATTTTCCTATTTTAATGCTAAATTTATCAACCAACATTACACTGTGCATGCATTAAGCTTGAATTAATTTAACAAAATTCATATTTAAATAATTCTCTATTTTATCACTAAAATGCTAGTAGTAATGGTCGGGTTCATATAAGAAAGAAAAAAAAATTATATTATGACATAAGGCTCCACATGTAGAAACAACTTATTTTGAAGACTATAACATCGCGCGTGTATAAATCTTGGAAATAACATGAAAATGTGAAGAAAATAAAAGACACTATGAACAAAAATATAAGGGATACACTATAGACATAATTAAACTTCACTTATTAATATACTTTCTATAATAGTTGATCTTTTATTTATTTTTTTCATAATTAGAATCTATATTAGAACCATATATATCCAGAAGAATCTTGTTCTATTTCAATCTCCTTATCACCTCGTCAACTTTTACTTCTTTATGAAACTATAGGAGGAAATAAATAAAGCTGCTTTAATATTCTTGTACAAAATGAAACAAGATGTTAAAGAAGTTGCTAGTTAATAAACTGGATAGGAATGACACGGCACTCTCAAGAAGGACCACACAACCTTTTTTTTACACAAGCACTATGGATAATGAATTTGCTTGATTGAGTAAAATGGACGCAAAAAACATTTCATTTTTGTGAGCTTCCTTTAATTTAGAAATTACTAATCTAGATTAAATATTAATGAATCCAATATTTGCACACACACCCTTAGCAAGAATTCCACATCTTGCCAACTTTTTTGGCTCGAGAAACTCCTTGCTAATAATTAAGTGGAGAAAACAAATTCTTCTTCCAAACTTATTTCAAAACGTGGACGCTATTATTTTGGAACTCCTATGCTCCTTCCAAGAAAGCACCTTCATATGACTCAGAAATAAAGGTCAAGAAAAATTTGAGAATTGAGAATTGATTGGAGGAAGTTGTAGTCTCTCTTGTTCTGGTCAAATTGTCAAGAGAAAGAAACAAGCCACCAAGTGGGTCCAACTACACCTAAGTGGCAAGACAATTCAACAACGGAACCAAAAGAAACGTTTGCTATGTCATATGCACTGTGCTAAAGGCTAAAGCGTAGATAAAAACAAGGGAGGAAAGAAAGCAAATTCCAACATATTTTTTATATTATTTAACGACGTTTTTTTTTTTTTCCTTTTTTTGTGGTTGGTCTTATATCTTAAAGGGTCTATAAATACCACCCTCGCAAACTCAGATCTGCATAGAGTAATAGAGAAGAGGCAGATAGAAAGAAAGAAAGAGAGAAAGAAAACGAGTGTTGAGTTTAAAAAAAAATGACTAACTTCCCAGTGATCAACTTCGAGAAGCTGAATGGTGAGGAGAGAAAAGACACCATGGAGAAAATAAAAGATGCTTGTGAAAACTGGGGATTCTTTGAGGTACCTCAAGAACCCATGCTTGTCTTACCTAGTTCCTTTCTACATTGCCCTCCAAATATAGTTCTTGCGATTTTCTTGGTACTTAATGTCCTTTCTAACTGTTTGCTTTCAAAATTATGTAGTTGGTGAACCATGGCATACCCCATGAGGTTTTGGACACTGTGGAGAGGTTGACTAAAGAGCACTACAGGAAATGTATGGAAGAAAGGTTCAAGGAATCAATGGCAAGCAAAGGTCTAGAGGCTGTTCAAACTGAGGTCAAGGATATGGACTGGGAGAGCACCTTCCACTTGCGTCACCTCCCAGAATCAAACATCTCAGAGGTCCCTGATCTCATCGATGAATACAGGTTACACTGCAACAAACATACATACATACATATATATAACATTACACATTGCATGTCAAGAACATGTTGCATTTCAGAATTTTCAGAATTGAAACTGCAGTTTTATAACATAAAGTGATAGTGCAGGAAGGTGATGAAGGATTTTGCTTTGAGGTTAGAAAAACTAGCAGAGCAGCTTCTGGACTTGCTGTGTGAGAATCTTGGTCTAGAAAAAGGGTACCTGAAGAAGGCCTTCTATGGATCAAGAGGACCAACTTTTGGCACCAAGGTTGCAAACTACCCTCCATGCCCCAACCCAGAGCTGGTGAAGGGTCTTCGTCCCCACACCGATGCCGGTGGGATCATCCTTCTCTTCCAGGATGACAAGGTCAGTGGCCTACAGCTGCTCAAAGATGACCAGTGGGTTGACGTACCCCCCATGCGCCACTCCATCGTCGTTAACATCGGTGACCAGCTTGAGGTAACTTTTTTTTCACACTAATATGTCAACTTAATTTGAATACAATCATAATATATCTGTAAGTAGACATTTCTACGAACAAGTTAGATGCAACAATATTACTAATACGTAACACTCCACGGTTAAAAAACAGGTGATCACCAATGGAAAGTACAAGAGTGTGGAGCACCGTGTGATAGCACAAACTGATGGGACCAGAATGTCCATAGCCTCATTCTACAACCCTGGCAGTGATGCTGTCATCTACCCTGCTCCAGAATTGTTGGAGAAAGAAGCAGAGGATAAAGTCCAGCTCTACCCAAAATTTGTGTTCGAGGACTACATGAAGCTCTATGCTAAGCTCAAATTCCAGGCCAAGGAACCAAGATTTGAAGCCTTTAAAGCATCAAATTTTGGTCCAATTGCAACTGCTTAAATATTTTTACTGCTGCCACCAGATGTGTGCTTTGGAAGAACCGAGAAAAGTAGCTTGTGCACTTGTTTGCCAGAAGAATATTACAATAGCCGTAATAATATGTCATCGTAGTGCATGTTTGGATTTGAGTTAGAACAACGTTAAAGTACTAATGTAATACAGTGTTCCTTTATTGTTGTGTATTGTAATTGGTACTTGTGTGTTGGAATACAAACATAAGTTTTGTTACTATGGTTGAAGTGATTGTTACACGGAAAAATGGTCAACAAAAATATCAAACTTCATAATAAAAACATAACTACTCGGTTAGCAAAAATATTTATTGGGTCTTGGCTCTACTATGCATTATTTTCTTGCCTTTTTTGGCTTTATATGCCTCCAATTTGGCTAGTTGGGTTTTGGACCACAGTGACAGTGTCTTAGTGATGTTGAATGCACCAGAATGTTAATGGCACCATGATGCTGAGAGAAGACTATGCAGGTCAAACACACTTATTTGAAACAATGTGTAGGCCAAAGGACGTGGATGCAACCAAATGAAGATATTCAATTATAAGGTAGTAGTAGATTTAGAAATGATAAAACTTAAATAAAAAAAAAAAAAAAAACTTAGGTGGTTGTCATGTTACTTTCTAATTAAAACCTTTTGTTTTGTTTACAATAAATAAACAATTAGACCATAAATCTGGTCATTATTGTCTCGAGGTCAAGAAAGGAAATATGGTAATGACTCCATAAAGACATGCATGAAGTTCCCAGAGTTCAATGTTTGTCCAAATTATTATAATTATTTTAGTTTTAAGAAGTTATGTAAAAACTCCTTAAGTGTATAGTTGGAGAGAATTTATTCACTTTTTCCATATAGTATTCAACTATATTTCTTACATTTCCTTTTTTATTTATGTATTTACTCCCACAAAATTTTCCTTAATCAGTTTCGTGTATCAACAATTTTCATCTCTCTCTTTTTTTTTATTTTCATTTTCCCAACTTGTCCGAACATGTATGTATAAAGGTTTTTGTTTTGAACAAAGTTTTCCATTTGTGAGCAAACTTTCTAACAATTTTCACAATCCTTCAAGACTCATATTAATTAAAATTAGAATGAAAATAAATTTTTAATGCATCAAAATAAATTAATAAATTATTCTTGTATAATCTATTATAATCCAAATTAAAATCTATTCCATCTATTATTTTAACATCTATACACACATATTCTCTTACTCATTATCTATAATTTTCTTCTTCTCATCATTATCTTTATCACCTTCTTTCTCTTCTCTCATCATTTTGTCTCGACAACCCCGAAATTGTATTTTTATTTATAAAAAAAAATTCTGAGAAAAGTCATAATAAATTTATACATCGTATTTAATAATTAAGCTTTTATTTTTATTTATACAAATTAAACATATATTGAAAAACATAATATTTCGTACACTTTATTCACCCAGCGATTTACTACCTTATCTAACCTAACTGTTAAACTGTTAGTATTACTAGATTTGTTCTTATCATGTGTTCTAGAACGACCTTTAAATGGAAAAAAAAAAAGTTAAATATTTTGATGAATATTAATGACATGTAATTGAGATTTTGTATTTATAAAAATAATAAGGAAACTCAATCACATATAATGAGATTATGTGAAGAGATAATAATGACACTGAAAATGTAATAATGTTAAAGAAGAGAGTAGAACTACAACATAAGATTGAATATATTGATGAATACAGACAGGTACGACGTAACACAACATCACATCAACAAAAAGAAATCATTAATTTGATTCTACAAAATTAACGATGAATGAGTCACAATAATTGACTCAACACAATTTGTTTTAACGCACAAAAGAAGCTTGAAATCCACGTAAGTATTCAACTTGAGACAGTGGAGAACCACCTTTTATAGTATACACTCGAAAAGCAGAAAGGTAGTTAGCACTATGCAGTGAAACCTCTTATTTGCACATAATCAAAAGTGAGAAAAAAAAATATGTCTCGGCCAAAACAGACATAGATACTCAAACACGTAACAAAAAAATGCATTATATATGCATACATTTTTATACTTCTAACATCTAACTCTATGAATATGTTTGAGGAAGCATTTTCATGGTTTTAATGGGTTAAATATATCTTAAGTTTTTCAGTAAATTTTAGGATTAGTCCTTCTTTAAATCTTTGTACCAATTTAATTTTTTATATTTAGAGATACGTGAATTTAGTTCTTCTTACCAAATTTTGTTAAATTTATTTAATATTTTAAATGCATTTTATGATAATATTTGAATTAACATTAAAGCTAAAATGTGTTAACAGTATAAACAATTCAAATAATATCATGAATTGCATTTGAAACGTCAGATAAACTTAACAAAATTTGATTAAAATGATTAAATTTATGTAATTTTAAAGATGAACAAATAAATTGATAAATTTTTTTTAGAAAAAACTAATTCCAATTTTACTAAAATTTGGGGGACGAAAATATATTTAACCCTTTCTAATTTTTCCTTCATTGTTCGATCTTAAGTATCTATCTATAGTGTGAAAGCACTCTTTCCGCTATTTAAAAGATACAAGCCAACAAAAATGAGAATAACTTTTGATAATGATGCATGTAAGGACAAAGTCCTTAACACATCTTTTGATATATTTTATTATTATTTCTTCAAAAGGTTGATAGTATTTTTTCCATAAATAAATTACTCCTACAAATAAACTTTGACTTTTTCTGAAATCTTTTTAATAATAGTATATTTTATTATTTTGTCGGTCTTCCTTTTATGAATTATCTCATCGTTTTATATTGCATTATTCATTATGTCTTTTAATTTTTAGTTTAACACATATGCTAATTTTTAGTTTAAGTCATATGCTAATGTTGTAAAAAAATTACAATCAACCAATGAAATCTCTCTTTTACATAACTATATTTTAAAAATGAACAAATCAGTATATAATATAAGATGGGATTTGAATCTATATTTATATATTGTGAATCTGTTTTAATTCTAATCAATGTGATATCTTTAATATATTATATCATTCATTACTTTCATCATAACCATATTACTAATTATACTAAACATGATATACTATTATTAGGTATATTGAAACAAGTTTCTTAATATAGATAATACTAATATTCTGACTTCATGTTTTGAGATGGTATTGTTGAGATCAATATCATATTTTTGATGTATTATCTATTTTAATGTTCAGAATTTTGTTACAGTTTTGTTTTTAAAAAATATTCAAAAAACTAAAAAATAAAGTATATATAATTTACTTAACTCTTAAATTAGACTATTAAGTGTACCAAAAAATTATGTAAAAAAGTTATTAAGAAATGTATAATTTATTGTTTTCTTAATGAAAATGAATACTTAGAATTATTGTAAGGCCCATGAAAATTCACCTTACTTTTCTGTCCTAAAGCTTTAAGGGCTGCCCTTGAGCTATTGGGCCTTAGGGCTGGCCCAAAAGATAAAGCCACCTGAGTCTGACCTAGTTCCTCACTTTTCAGATTTCTCCTACCTTGGTGCTTAGAGCCGCAACCGCACTCTCTCCGTTAGGGTTCCACCGTGTTGACAGTCCACCTTCCGTTTGGCCGTTCTTAGCTCACGTAAGTGCTCTCGGACTCGTAGTTTCCTTTCCTTGGTCTGTTTTTCGTAAGTTGTTGTTAGGGTTCTGAACTGACCCATTCTCACGTCGTTTTCCAGCTTCGAGTCCATTCCTAGAAGCTGTTCGTCCTCCACAGTTTGGGGTGTCGAGGTTTCAGCTAGCTTGTCCAGGTACGGGAAGCTAGAACCTCACTATGGC
>Ga0209589_1008442_pt1 | contig 16056 bp, 7 predicted proteins | sample CowpeawhiteBW_FD_187525 | JGI IMG/M metagenome (GOLD analysis project Ga0209589, IMG submission 187525) | Root nodule microbial communities of legume samples collected from California USA - Cow pea white BW (SPAdes) (version 2) | ecosystem: Host-associated > Plants > Roots > Nodule | place: USA... | reverse complement strand
TGATGTGTAGGCTAGGAGGTTGAGTGTTGGATAACCTCTAACCTAGCACCTAGCTGCAGCCTTTAGTTTTTCACCTTTTTTGTATCTCCTTCATCATATATATAAATATCAGGAATAGTAGAGGGATTCTAATTAAGCCCTCAAACATATTTTGTCTGTTTTAATCTCAACTGGATTCAAGTGCTATCATCTCACATTACCTAATATACACAACTCCTCATATGCAACCCACATTAGAGGATCCATTGACAGTGCCTGCTTGAAATGTTGTATGGCACTTTTCCTTCTGTCAGTGCATCTGAAAAGGTAGAATAATTATTAAAGGGAATATAGATATGAAAATAGTATGAACTAAAGCCAAGACAGGCATTTAAAGACAATTCAATGGAAACCAGTCACAGAGGACCAAATATTCATTGAACATACCAAATACTTGATGGGAATCAACCACTAAATGGCAACCAAGGCTGTGATGTAAACATGCAACCATTTGATAAAGGGATGTGCCAATAGAGAGAAGTGAGATTATCTAAATATTATAGAATCCTATGTGAAATTATGAGCAATATCAATCCAAATAGTTTTTGAAGAGCTGGTTATAAAATTCAAGAGTTGAAATCACCCTTGCTGTCTACTTTATGTGGCAACAAAATGTATTCTCCAATTCTTGATATGATTGTTTTGGAGTTGTCCATCCTTCTCAAAGAATATGCTTACAAAAACCAAAAAGTTTCACCGCAAGTTATTAATATTTCTAGGGCATAGTTATCAAAGCTAAGAAAGAAGCACTGCAGTGCATAGAAACGAACCCCAAAAAAGGCTATAAAGGTATAGCACATGGTTGGATAAGCAATTTAATAAATTTTATTTACAACTTATATAATTAATAGTTTATATTTATATTATATACATTCAAATGGTAAAAGAAAATTAAAAATGAATGCTCATAATCCATTACATATTTATAATTAACAATAAAAGGTAAAGGAAGAAACAAAAGAAAATTCACAAGATATATTCATATATCAAACATAAGATATAAGATATACTAAACATTAGATAACAAGCGAGAAGGCATTGCACAGAGAAAACAACACAGGAGGTTGGCGGTTCACAGATGGATGCATGGGAAAATACAACTAGGGATTTAAATTATAATGGTTGAAGCAAAATTTCAATTTTACTCCTGGCACCCACAAGAAAAGTAATGTCTTTTAGGGCAAAATGGGGTTTACAAAAAGGCTTCATTTAGTGTAGCTAGAATGCTAGGGCCATTGGTTTGGTTACAACTGTAGCAGTCCCTATTTGAGAACATGCTACTATTCAAACTTTGTAGCGCCTGATGACTGCTCTTCACGGTATACCACTATAGCATGCTATTCATCACTATGTTCAAGGGAAAATTGTATAAGTACAACTCTTAGCTTCTTCTACATACCAATGAAAAGTGCAAAGTGGTAAGAACAACAACACTAATTTGGTGTCATTGTTGAGTATATGTTATGTGATTTTGCAAAATTAGTTAGATTATTTAATTTATAATTATCAAAGAATATATATTGGGGGAAGGGTAGTCAACATTGATATGAAGACAGTTCAGCAACCTGTAAATGAGCCCTAATAAATAATGACCAGCTGCACCATTTGGAACCTACATAGTAAGAAAAACAAAATTAACAAAATCATTAACCTTCATCCAGAAATGCACCAACAAACTATAATAAAAAGCTACTTGAAACAGAAGGGATATGTCAACTTAGGTGAAAAACGAATCAATAATAGCAAACTCGACTTATAGTACATAGTTGAATAACAATGATAAAAAAACTAATGGACCCCAGTACCAGAAGGCTTCTTGCTATGAGAATGTACGAAAGAGGATCATGATACGCAAAATATGAATGATAATAAATTTAAAATTCTTTGGGGAATACAATATGGCCACCTATATATTTTTATAATTTAATAACTAGGAGATAACCATTAATCTAAAATACATTCTAAACTGTGTTTTATACCTCTGCACTAGGGTCATTGATAGGACATAACGCTGCTTCAGCTTCAGTAAGAAGATCCATATGAAAGCATGATATGGCAAACAAGTACCGTGACTGAGCCATTTGGGAGCCTTCAAGTAATAAATAAGGAAAATAACGTGTCAAGATAAATAATAAGAAGCACTGCTACAAAATGACAGCAAGTAAAGGAAGTGAAACATTCTATTACAAGTTAATTAAATAGGTGGAAATAAAGGGTGGTGATATGATATTTAAAAATAATAGGACATAGCTCCAAAACTGACCGAAACGTAAATAACTAAGTAAGGGGGAAAATACCCTTTAAGATATGGTATGCACAATAAGCTTGATTGCTCTGCAAGTAACAGCCAGCTAACAATTGCAAATTTGTCTGCATTAAACAAACACAAATATCAAACACTGACGAAGAAAGTTTAAAAAATGTCCTTTAGCAAGTGATGTAAACTTAATAAATAGCCAAATAAAGGATGAAACAAACTTCATGGGCAAGTAATAGTTAACGATGTTACAAGGGTACAAAGATGTTAACTAGGTATATTCCAACACAAGGATCACAAGCACCAATGGAGATATTAAATCATCTAGAAATATGACAAAATTATAATATATAAGTAGATGCAAACCTGACCTAACCATACTGATTTTGTGGAGTTTAGTTCAATTTAAATTTAACTTTCTTAAGATGGTATTAGAGTCATTAATAACTTATCCTAATGAGGCACTAGGCCTATCGTGCTACCCACAATTAGACCATCTCTCTATTCCCACGTTTGATGCCTTCAACGTGAAAGGACGTGTTCACAATGCCACATCATCTAGAGATATGGCCAAATTATAACATATAGGTGAACACAAACCTCAGTTTACTAAGCTAATTCTGTAGGTTGAATTAAACTTAATTTCTACTTTATTTAAGAGACAGCTAATTCTGTAGGTTGAATTAAACTTAATTTCTACTTTATTTAAGAGACACATACGAAAACACATGTACCTTAGCTACAAGTACAACAAATAATGACGATACATCATACACATCAATTCAGAAAAACTTCACCAACACGTGTAACAATAATAAGTTAATAATAAAACATATCAATATCAAATCTTAAATATGGACGTCTCCTTTCCCACAGATCTGCATGATTCACACTTGCCGTAAATGAATATAATTAACAGCAGGTTGCGTTATGTTCAGGGTAACAAGGGTTTTTCCTTGTCAACAGATCAAAACACTATCTAGCCCTAAACTTAAGGTTAAATTCTGCAAAAACATCTTCATGTTACACAAGCAACCATTGCATGTCGAACAGTCAAACTAAATAATCGCTTACAGTTCTTAGGCTTAGCTCTTGAGGGGCTGTATGTACACCACCCGACCAACATCTATTGGCCAACTAAGCAAGTCTCGCATGTGACTGTCTGAGGGTGCAGTCAATTAGCCTATCCTTCTTTGTCTCACATTGCAAAACCAATATGACATAACTGTTGACAAAACACTCAGGCATTGCTAATAGGAAAATGCTCGAAGAACATGAAGAATTCTTGAGCCCTGCCCTTGAGGGCCAGTATAATGGTCTCTACGACCTTCTGTGAACCTAGCAAAGGAAAATGCTAGAAGCACGTGAAGAATTCATGATGAGTATAATAGTCTCTAGAACCTTCCCATGATTCTAACAAAGGCACAATTGGCACCACCCCAGAATGGCAGGACCGACATACTTGCTTAATAGGCATCACCAACAGAGGTCATACATGATAGACCTTACTGAGCTTCTAAATTAATGACAAAGTTTAGGAGTCTCTAGCAGGTGTATTCTCTAGCGTGAACAAAAGTCAATTTCTAAAGCCAGTAAAAAAACTAGAAAACCTTTTTGGAGCTTCTTTACTGAAAAAAAAAAAAAAAAAACTATTTTCCAGTAAAAAAGAAACCTATTTTTTTCAGTAAAAAAAAACTTTTAACTAGTGTCCATAGGCTTTATAACAAGTATCCCTCTTCCAGTGACTCGGCACAAACTCACTCCAAATTTTGAAACCACAAAAACCATCACCCATGTTCACCACTCTAAAGAAACCTATTAAACACTCAAGGAAACTCCAAACCTCAATTGAATCACCCTATTAACGCAACAAGATTAGAACAAAAGCAAATCAAAATCTCTCAGTTGGAGAAACTTCCTCAAACGAATCGAATCGAATCGAACAGCTAACGATACCCTGACCGAAGTCATCGATCTTGAAGCACAGGCAACGTAACAGAGTAAGGAAAAAAAATTGAAGTTCCACACGTTTGTGGGCTTTAGTAACTAATTTCTTCTTCCCTCTAGGTAGGTTTTGTACAATAAATTTCTAAGAAACCAGATAAGAACTAAAAGAAAAGTTCAGTGCATAGTGCTGAAAAGAGGATAAAATGCAGTGAAACATCACCTCGGAGGGAAACTGAGCACAGAGACGCTGCGAGATGAATATGGCATTCGAGTGCATGAAATGGCGAAGACTCTTCTGCACGCAATCCACAAGTATGGCTTCCATGGTTTGCTTCGCAATGTTCAATTTTCTATCGGGAATTGAAGAACATAACCAACACAAAAAGAGGGAGTGAGAGTGGGGTTTGGGTTCTGCTGTGATTTGTTTTGTTGTTGGTTTAAAATTGGGGGTCTCACGTGTTCGCTCTCTTTTTTGAAATTCAATCACGTGATGAGACACCCAATACAGTGCGTTTTCTGAACTGAAGTGCTATATGTGCTGAAAAGATCGTGAGGATCAAAATAGAAAAATTTATAAATAATAAACATGGTTCACCGAACTATCAATATTCTTTGATAAGGTTGAAAATAAAAATAAGATATATAATTTATTAAATTATTTATCTTTAATCATTTCATTCATAATTTAATTCTCTTTATCATTAGTCTTTTCGTTACATAGTTTATGCCCCTTTTTATTTCAAATAAGATATTAGATTGCATATCTAGATAATTTATTTTATTTAATAATATATTTTATTACCAAAAGTAATGGGGCTAAAGAGTGACATTTTGTTTGACAGATAAAAATGAAATAAAGAAGAAAAAGTATTTTCTTTTACAAATCTATGAAATATACATGATAGAGGGAATATAAAAATAAAGCTTTTTCTGGTGCAAGATTTTATTTCTTCTTTTTATGGTTCGAACAAGCATTTTCCTCTTTTTGTCTCTTCTACTCTTCCTTTGTGCTTCCCCTCTACAAAACGCATGAATCAAGCTCTCATGCCTTTCAATGGAGCTATTGATCTTTGCTTCCCCTCTATTAAAGCATTTTATCATTTTCTTTGCAATTACGGTTCATTCTTCTATTTCTTGCTCTTAATCGATGTGTTATATATGTTGTTGAAATGTCTTCTGATCATTTTTTTTCAAAATTATGGTTCAGCTCCCGACCATCCTCGAATGCATATGATGTTCATTGTTTAAGGTGAACTTATTTTCCAATATTCAACTACTAGTGTTGAATATTTTTTTTTTTAAGTATAATTTTAGTCCCTGAATTTTGACTTAAAATTAGAATTTGTTTATGTCCGAAATTTTGATATATTTTGGTCCTTAAACTTTATAAATGAATGAATATAGTCTTTTTTAACCAAATTACGTTAGCTTTTTCTAAGATATCGAACACATTTTTCAGCAGATATTGAACCAGAAATGTGTCAACGGTGTAAACAACTCCAATACTAATACAAAACACGTTCGACATGTCCAAAAAAGTTAACGTAATTGGGTTATAAGGATTATATTCATTCATTGTTTAAGTTTATGGATCAAAATGTATCGAAGTTTCAGACAAAGATGAATTTCAATTTTTGGTCAAAGTTCAGGGACTAAAAACATAATTAAGCCTTTTTTTTAACCAAAAGAATAGAGAAAGGAATGGAAAGATTGTACAAATGCAAATATGTGGCCGATTTTTAAGCTTATTTAAGTCATTTTGTTCATCCACCGAAAAATTTGGCGATACATTGTGGATAATTCTTTCAAGGTCAAATGTGGCTCATTAATTTGGATTTGGATTAAAAATTTGAAACTTCAATCTTTAATAAACATTGTGGCATGTTAATTTTTTTACATTCATTTCTTTTACATTTGGTTAATCCTTTTTACTCATTTCATTACTTGTCTATTTATACCATCTTCAGTGTACCATTTTCGATTTAATATACCATATTCGATTTCAACATGTTTGTTTTGCATAAACAATGTCACTCAATCTCAAAAGTGAACCTTGAGAAGGAACTTGTGCAACACATAACAACTCTAGCAATCAACAATTCAAATAGATAACAAAGCTCACAAAACACACAAGGAAACTCTTTTTGTATTTTTATCAAACAGTTGGTGTGCAACAAGAAAGTTAACATAGAGTGTTTATAATTGTTAAGAGTAGATTTCATTCACTTCATTCTCATGCATTCACAAACATCTCAATTTCATATTCAAGCAAAATCAATTCACAAGATTACTCAAATCCTATTCCTAGAGACTTTGAGCCTATGATAACTCATCAAATTTCAACTCCTTGAATTCTAACAAGTGAAATCATGCATTAAATTCAAGAGTCTTAAGATTACTAATGAATCATGTTCTACCCCTAGATACAAGCTCCATTAGGTATTCAATTTCAGTTCTAGGTTCAAAAAACATTTTCCAACACATCAAGAACCATAAATAAGTCATGGGTAATCAAAACAAAAGCAAGCATTAAGCATGGAATCAAATAATAACATTGAAATGGAAAATCATGTGTATATTAACAACACAAAAATACACGAGAAATTTGTTCATTACATCTAATCTTAACAAAAAGGTCTAGCTTTCTATGGTGGAGAACCTAGGGTTTACAAATAGAAGAAATAGGGAAAAGATGGAAACAAAGAGAATATTCAAGCCATCTCCCTAGGTTCTTGACAACTACTTCATGCTCCAATTGTGCCTCCCATTCGCGTCTCCAACTTCAATTCACAACCCATATTCCTCTCCTGCGTTAAAAGGGAGAAAACCACCATGAATGGAGGAGAAAACCCAAGGAGGAGTGAGAGAGCTTCCCAACACCCCTAGCAACCTCCAAGAGGCTCTCCAAGCACCCAAAAGTGTTTCTCTATCGTGCCAAATAAGGAAATCTTCCAAACTCTCGCGAGAAACATGTTTAAATACCTATTTTTGACACATTAGTTTCATTGTCGCCAGATGTCATCTCAGCACTGCCAAGCGTTATCAATAAAATTGCAAAATAGGCAACTCTAGAGAGTCACTGCCTGGCGAAATTCCTCCATTTCCAGGCGTCGTTGGCCACCGCTTGACGACACTTCTCCACCGCTAGGCGTCGTTGGCCATTGCTTGGCGGCATTTCTCCACCGCCCGGTGGTAGTTTTTACGAATTGAATGATGCTCAACCCTACTTTTTCACCGATCATCCTTGTGGGAACTCAACCTCACTCTCACCGCTTAGCCTTGTGGGCGCTAGCCTCACTTTTCACCACTTAGCCTTGTGTAGTTTGACAACATTTTGTATTTGAAGCATTGGGCGTGATTCTAGTGGCACCTAACGCAAGTATTTTCTTCAAATTGGTCTTCTCTTTCCCAAAACATACTCCCTTGAGTTCTTGCTTGTTTTTCTCCACCACAAATGCTTCCTATTAACTTATTTAACACACTCAAAATAGAAATGAGAGGTAAAACAATCATAAAATAACTAAAACACAAAACAATTCAAAATACATTAAACTTGAGAATATAACAAGATAAAAGGTAAGAAAGAATTGATTTATTCATGACAGTAAACACACAAAAATAGGTAAAAGTGGATGTTATCAGTGTGATCATTTAATTGGAAAATGGAAGTATTGCCAACCCTGCAAGTTTCTTTGAGTATGTCTTAGTTCGGGTTGGTGAATTGATTTTTTCTGCTGATTTTTACATTATTGATATGAGAGAGGGATTCTTTCGGGATTCTTGATTTTTATTACTGATTTCTCACGAATATTTATTTATCATGGGTATTTTAAGAACTGTTTATAAACGGGTCAGGTGCGAGTATCATACTATCTATACCCACATGTATTCGTTACCCACGAAAAATTAAAATTAAAATTGAATTTATATTTTATTTAGTTAAATTTAATTCAAATTGAAATTTAATTTATATTTCATTAGATTAAATTAAAATTTTATTTTTATTTTATATTTTCTTGTAATTTATTTACATTTTATTTTAAAAATTTATAAAATATATTTTTCTAAACATCGGTAGATATTCACGGGTATCCGCAAGTTTTAAGAAATCCACATGTATTTTTTAAATGGATAGCTGACAAGTAACGAAATGAAAAATAAATGAATTTTGTTGTTGCAGGTTGGGTTGCAGATAGACACAATTTGTATTATCATCCCTACTTGAGACTCATGTTTGACATCTGAGACCTTTCAAATTTATTTTGACACGTGTATCTTCCGGATTTTGACACATAATACGTTCTAAACAATTTGACCCATGACACCTTCTAGATTTTAATATGTGATATCTTCTAAATAAAAATGATCAAATCAATTCTATTTAAAAAATATTGAAATTCAATTGAATAAAAAAAAATAATAAATTAAATATAAAAACTAAATTTTTAATTAATTATTTTTATCATATATTCGATAGTTTCACAAAAGTTTTAGGTTGACAAAGTCAACATAAATGTATTTAATGGGCACGTGAAAATTTAAGCATGCACCAACTCCGGACTTATATGTTTCTAATCAATGATACATCCAGGTAAAAACATAGGCCACATGCAAAGCATGCGATTTGATTGGTCTTATGAAGCAAAACCAAAAACGTCACCAAGAACTAAGCGAGCGCATCATTTCATATTTCTAACATTATTGTATCCTCAGAAATTAATTTTTGTGAGCTGGCTTGCAAAACTAGTCTATTCATGTTCGATTATCAGTGGAATATTTAAACATGATTTGACCGATGTTAAATAAAGAAATAATAATTATAAAATATATAAAATAAGCTTTGAGAAATGTATATAATCTAATAATAATAAAACTAAAAACAACATATATTTCTTGAAACAAATGGAAATAATAAACTGAGACACATAAAAGTGTTGAGAGAGCTCAAGGAATGACTTGAGGAATTTTGGCCAGTGAAGCTTTAACCTTGTCCTCTGAGAATGAAAGATCAACCATGTTACCTTGCAAATACTTTTCATAAGCTGGTAGGTCAAAATGGCCATGTCCACACATTGCTGTCAAAATAACCTTGGCCTCCCCACTCTCTCTGCAACGAATAGCTTCCCTAATGGTTGCAGCTATGGCATGAGTTGGTTCAGGAGCTGGTATCAACCCTTCAGATCTAGCAAACTGTATAGCACCTGTAACCAAAAAGACAAACTTTCATCCTATATCATACTAATTTGGATTCTTTACTCACTTTTTTTTAGTGACTGTATCTTCAAAATACACTGATTTATATTGATTTTGATATTTTAAAATATATTAAAGATCGTTTTAATATACCAAAAGTAATGTATTTGAAGACAAAAAGGACAATAAAAAAAACTCAATAAAGAAACCGAACTCGTTAAGCATATTATTGTTCTAAAGTGAGGTGAAAGTGAGATGAGAAGGAGAATTACCTTGAAAACATTCTGTTTGTGGAATTGAAATTGCTTCCATTAAACCCAAGTCAAAAACATGTGAGATCAATGGTGCCATACCATGGTAACGCAAACCCCCTAAAAATAACAAAAATTGTTAATACAAGGATATACACTATTAAATGTGATGGTAAAAAGATATCATCATACCCAAAAAAGAAAACCTATGTTGATTTTCTCCTTGGAAGTTTGTTAATACAATTAGTCCTTGAATTTGTCAACTTTCTGACAAATTAATCCTTCTGTCATGAAGTTGAACCAACCTTGGAACTAAATTTGTCATGAAGTTCTCACAAATTGGACTAATTTGCTTTGCTGAGAAATTCAAGGACTAAATGTGTAGACACATATTTTCAAGAACCAAATCAACACAAGCTACCACACTTCCAAAAATTAAATTGTAGAACGGCAAACTCTATCAGCATAACAAATCATTACCAGCGTGAATTGGATCCGGAACAAAGTCATGTCCAAGTGTGTGCATTTTCATCAATGGAGTAAACCCTGCTGTATCACCATAATCATATGCATACACCCCTTTTGTTAAGGAAGGACATGCTGAAGGTTCAACTGCTCTAATAACAGGATTGATTTTCTTATTGAGCTTCTCTCTAAGGAATGGAAAACTTAGCCCTGCAAAGTTGGAGCCACCACCAGTGCATCCTATAATGACATCAGGTGTTTCACCAATAGCTTCCATTTGTTTGATGCACTCTTCCCCTATAACACTCTGGTGAAGCAAAACATGGTTCAGTACACTCCCCAAGCAGTACTTGGTATCAGCATTTTTAGCAGCAACCTCCACAGCTTCTGATATGGCTATGCCTAAACTCCCTGGGCTTGATGGATCCTCTTGAAGCATTCTCTGACCAGCCTCAGTGATCATAGATGGAGATGGATGTACTTTTGCACCCCATGTTTGCATCATCAACCTCCGATAAGGTTTTGAATCATAAGAAGCACGTACTTGCCACACCTATATTTACAAACCATTCAACTAAACACCACAGTTTCATAACCAAAGCTACAACAAAATCATGTGCATAGTTCCATCCTCTCCATCCGAATCATTCACTTACTTCTAACTTTGTTGGCCTTGGACAAAAGTATTGAAGATAAACAAAAAAAAAAAACAGAAGAAGGGGCAAACAAGAAACTATCATTGATGATTGCTTTCAGAGTGGTGCAGTTTCAATTACATTTTTCTTGCTAGTTATAAACAAAGATGTATGCATGAAAACACAGTTAAATATACCAACACTAGCAGGAAATTAGTAACATTTGATTGAGCAAAACCATTAGTTCAGTTAGTTGAGTTCTCAGTGAATCCAACTCATACCTCACAGCCAAGGCCAAATATGCTGCAAGCAAAAGCCAATGCACTTCCCCACTGTCCAGCACCAGTTTCTGTGACAACATTCTTCACACCTTCTTGTAAATTATACCAGGCTTGTGGCACAGCAGAGTTCGGTTTGTGTGATCCCGCTGGGCTTACTCCTTCATACTTATAGTAAATCCTAGCAGGCGTATCAAGAAGCTTTTCCAGCCTCTTGGCTCTAAATTTATCATAGCAGATGTATTAGACAATATCTTCAAGAGAAGTGCTAGAAACATACTAATTAACACACTTTTTCCAACACTTTATACTGTTAGTTAAAATTTATTGGAAACTGCAAAATTGTAAGTAAAACTCAATACATAGTAAGAAGCTTGATCCACCAAATTTTGTGATTTTCAATAAGTTTTAGCAAATAATAGCATTTCAAATAGGTCGAAGGAGATAATAGATATCAAACCTAATGAGAGGGGTTGGGCGCCAAAGCTTGTAAACATCAAGAACTTCATCTGGTATGTCTATGAATCTGTCACTGGTGATCTCTTGTCTGATTAACTCATCAGGAAAAAGGGGTGACAAGTCATCTGGTTTGATCGGTTCAAAAGTCTGAGGATGCAACGGTGGAGGTGGTTTTATTGGAAGATCAGCAATTACATTGTACCATTGGTGGGGAATTCCTATTGATTTATCAGCATCACCCAAAGTTGCTCTCACTCTGCACCCGCTTGAAACCCTCTTAGGGTGCATTGGCCTTACACTCGAGGCAAATCTTTGAGACCATTGTTTTCCAACTGAAGTTGACAAAAACACGAACAAGTCATGAGCAATAGCCAATTTATACAGCTAAACATCAGAAAGTAACACCAGTAATCAAAGGTCAAAACGAAATCACAATCCCCATTTCATTATATATATACCATTTAACAATCAAATCTGCAAATCTGAGTTTGACAGTGTATTGTGTCTGCACTATTTTAAATTAATTATTCTAACAGTTTTTTTGTCTCGGACTTGAATTTTTTTTCCCCTTGTCTGATTCAATTATAAGTCGAAAAATATCAGATGGTGTTTTCAAAGTTTTCATCTTATAACACCCCATAAGCATAAAACGCCTGAAAATTTGTGGAATGAGATTTGAGTTTAACTGGTTGTAGAAAAGTAATATACTTATCATTTCAAGCAAGAAAGTACCTTTAGAGTGGAAGCATGGGGAAGCAGTAGAAGGTGGATCAACCGGGAAAACACAGTGAGACATCATCATCATCTACTTTTTCTGATCAGGGCATGGAAAATTAGTTACTCATAAATGTTGCAGATGTAGAACTTTTATTCTATCACTATATAATAATTTATTACAGTGATATTTTAAGTTATTTTTTTATTTATTTTAATTTTTTTAGTGATGTATATGATAATTTAATGGTGATTTAAATTGTAGATTAAAAACAGATCAAATGAATTAAAGTATCGTTATCGAATAATTTAACTCTAGCATTAAAAAACAAGACAGAACAAACCAACAGTGGTAGGTTTTAGAATTTGAAAACGTTGACTTGTGTCACCCAGTAGTGCCGACATGTTGACAGTGTTTATGGAAACGAGTTAACTTAAATTGTGCAAACCAAAAATTTTGTTGCTTTTGTAAGGATTTTCTTTTCCTTTTTCATTTTCATACAACTGATAAATTTACATATTAATATAGCATTAAAATTTAGAATTAAATATGTTTTAATTCTTTAACTTTTAGTGAATTTTAAAATTAGTTTATTTCAAAATTTTGAACCAATTTAGTCCTTCATCTTTCGAATTATGTGAATTTAATCATTTTAATCAAATCTGGTTAATGTTAAGTTTATTTGACATCTCAAGTACGTAATAGTAGTTGACTTAACATTAAAGCAAAAATATGTCAAACATTATAAACAACTCAAATACAATCATGAAATGTGTATGAATCATCAAATAAACTTAAAAAAATTGATTAAAAAGACTAAATCCACGTATTTTGAAAAGATAAAGAATTAAATTGGTCTAAAATTTCGAAATTGACTAATTTCAAAATTCATTGAAAATTAGACGACTAAAAACATATTTAACCCTAAAATTGATAAATAGAAATAAAGTTTAAATAAAAAAAAAGCAACATGAAAAGAACACAGGGAGTATTCAAGATTAAAGCAAGTATTTTAATAAGTTAATTATTTATAATTTAAAACTTAAATATCAATTAAAGTCGTTGATAATGTATGAGAGATAGTGTGTTCTCAATTGCATATACTTAAATTTCTTTTATTAAGTCGTGTCTATCTGGATGAAAGAAAATGCTGCAGCCGTTAGCTAACTATAAACGTGCTCTTCGACAACCGATAAATCATTTTTTTTTTTAACTTCGTACTTAAGTCATTTTAAGACTTTTAATTATTCCAAGAAGCTAGAATTTAAATATAAAAAATAGAAAGAATTTGACATTTCTTTATTTGTTACATTGACTTTTTCATGTGATAATGCTAACTTGTGGCCCAACATCATTTCCTTCTTAAAATTCCTTTTCGCATTTAAGAGTGTGATACAACCAAATGACTACTACATGACCGGATCTCCGGCTCAGATTTTTTGAGGTTTTAAAATAAGAGGATTTCTTATGTATCTCAAACATTTCTTCTCCATGCTTAATCTTGTGTTTGGATGGAGTATTTCAACGATGTTTAGAAATTAAAATATTTTGTATTTGAATTGTTTGTAATTAAATTTCATTTATTTTTTAAATAACTTGTTTGGATAAAAAAATTAAAATACCTTACATTTCAATTTCTTGTTTGAATTTTTCTTTTTAAATTTATTGTGAGATAAAATTTAATTTTAACAATATTTATTTTACGCTTAATTATGTTTTGAGTTCATGATAAATTTCAAAACATGCTCGACAACCCAAATGGGCCAGGCTGACCCAACTACACAACCAGATTGGTTAGATCCGACGACCCACTTGAGCTGGACCGATTGGGAAACCCAGACAGGTTGGGTCGGCCCGATGAACTAGAGGCCTGACGACCCATACTAGACGATTGTGTCGTCAAGTTCGTCAAGGTCATTGGCCCAATGCTCCAGACGGGTCCGACGACCTGAACGGACCTAACGATCAAGACGGATCTGAATACCCAGATGGGCCCGACGACCTGGACGACACGACGACGTGGATGGGCCCGAAGACCCGGACGGGTCCAACGACTCGGTCAGACCCGAGGACTCGGACGGGCGCAACGACTCAAATGGGCCTGACGACTTGGACGTGTTTGATGACCCGGACAGGCCTAACGACCGAGACGGACTCGAGACTTGGACAGGTCTGACGACTCAGACGGGCCCTTTCAAACCATCGGGTCTATCCGGGTCGTTGGGCTCGTTTGGATAGTCTGACTCGTACGAGTCGTTAGGTCCGTTTGGATCGTCGAAATCGTCCAGGTCGTCAGCCCCGTTTGGGTCGTCGGGCGCGTTCGAGTCGTCGGGCTCGTCCGGGTCATCGGGACCGTCGGTGTCGTCGGGCCCGTCTAGATCGTCGTGCCCAACAGTTTGGAAGGGTCTATCCGGGTCGTCAGGCTCGTCTGGATCATCAAGCCCGTCCGGGTCGTTGGGCTCGTCTAGGTCGTTAGGCCCATCCGGGTCATCGGGCACGTTTAGATTGTCGGGCCTATTTGGGTCGTCGAACTTGTCTGGGTCATCGAGCTCGTTTGGGTCATCAAGCCCGTTTGGGTCGTCGGGCCCGTCCAGGTCATATAGAATGTGAGGTTGAGTGAGAAGAATTTCAAATTCCACCTATTTTGGAAGGTGATGCGGTGGAGGGAGAGCTGCAGCGTAAGGGCCAACAGCGGCGGCAACGGGCGCGACGCTCTGACCAAACCCCAACCTCAAAGAAGCGACGGATAGAGGCGCGACTGGTCTGACTACGGGAGGCGACTAACGACGGATGGAGCTCCAGCGGCGTGGCCGTGCGGTGGAAGCAAAGTTCCAAACCAGAGAAGCGGCGTGGCCGAACGAAGGGTTGCACGGACAAGGGTTTGCGGTGGTTGAACGAACGATGGTGGCAACGATTGCTTGGACGGCGAGAGGCGGAGGAACTAATTATTTTACAAAATTATTAATTAGATTAGGGGTTATTCTTTTGATAGATAATAGATTAATTGAAGCATGATTCAAAATTGAGATTTTTGTAGGAAGATAATTCAAGTTTAGGAAAAAAAAAGACTTACTATAGAGTTGAGAAGAACGTGAGTTCATTGAAAAATGTATTAGACACAAAAGGAAATAATTTGATGAAAACATTGAGAATGAAATTGTAAAATTTCTTCAAGAATCCTTTAGAATTGATTAATTTTTCTATATTGTAGATAAAGAAATTACCATAGTTTAGAATAGATTTGAACAATTTACAATATATGAAAATATTTTTTTTTGTAGTGTTAAAAATTAAAATCACTAGATTGTACATTTTTGCAAGAAAACTGCTTAAACTTTAAATAATCTTTAAAACATGATAATTTGTTGGATAATGATGGATTTGATTTATTTTCATAATTAAATATCTTAAGAGAAATGATAGGTTTGAAAAATGATAAACTATATTATATTCTTAATTATAGAATAATGTTAACAATTTCAGTGTCAACAATGTTAAATGTTATATTGAAGAATAAATATTAAATGAAATTAATTATGACAATTTAATAAATAATTTTGCATCAAAAAAATTTCAAAAATAAATTTTAAATAAGAGGCCTCTATTTTTAAATTTGTTTTAGGTTTTCGAAATTCTTGAGCCGCTTCTGGATAAAAGATACTTCCGGATATCGATATCCAAAAAAGTTGATGGACTTCCATATGTCAAAAAAAAAATAAAATATATATATATATATATATATATATATATTTTTTTTTTTTTTTTTTTTTTTTTTTTTTTTTTTTTTTTTTTTTTTTTTTTTTTTTTTTTTATTTTT
>Ga0209589_1008435_pt1 | contig 16067 bp, 4 predicted proteins | sample CowpeawhiteBW_FD_187525 | JGI IMG/M metagenome (GOLD analysis project Ga0209589, IMG submission 187525) | Root nodule microbial communities of legume samples collected from California USA - Cow pea white BW (SPAdes) (version 2) | ecosystem: Host-associated > Plants > Roots > Nodule | place: USA... | reverse complement strand
TATATATATATATATTAGAAGTATGGTTAATTAACACAATGTTTATCAACAAAAATGATGTCTATAAATATATTATTTTTTTGTTAAAATATTGTCTTCCCTTAATTCATTAGTCAATACATTATTTTTTTGTTTAATGTTAGTGATATTTCAAAATATCTATTAATTTTATCATTATCATGATGAATCCACATTCTCATCACTTTTGATCTTCGTACATCATTACTCGATTCTTTTAATCATGTGTTGGCATAAAACTCCTTCATGATGTGAAGATCAAATTTCAATTTTTATCCATTTAATGTAAATTATATCGTTGTTAAAATGTCATCTTTTATTTATTTTATTTTCACATGTCTAGTTTAATTCTTAATATATTAACATTATTGTTGTCTAATTTTACCTAAGAACAACGACATTAAAATGTGAATTATACTTTTATTATTTGTGTTTGTGAAGGTATTTGTTATGGATTTTTTACTATCCTCTATTTTGTTATGGTTAGTCATTAAAGATTATATATGACCTTTACTGATTTTTTTATATATTATCTCATATATTAATATAATTATATACTTTTATGTATACTAAAAAATAAATTAACTTTTGTATTATATTATGAATATCAATTTTTTAAACTTATGATATTTAAAACTAATAAAGAAAACAATTCTTAGTTTCACTACATAACAGAGGAACAATTATTTATAATGAAGGTTTATTGAATTAGGGGGGCTTGTAAGGAGATTTTTAATTGAAAAAGATAAAAATGACCTTTTTTTATTTATTGTTAATCTCTTTATATTTGATATATTATTATATTTGGTTTGAAATGACTTGGTCATGGTATTTGAAAAAGAAAACACCGTAACAAGTTAGGAAAAAGTATAATTATTAGAACAATTTATATGATTTTTTTTTATTTTTTATTTATACACAGAATAATTTTAAATGTTGAAGTTTTTATTGTAGCAAAATTCGAAAAAAGGTTTATTTGGTCACGGAATTAGTATACTTTTGCATTTGTCAAATAGTAGAATGGAATAAAGTGCTAAGAGATATGTTAGGATATTTTTGTTGTGAGTTTATACAGAAAAGTTCTTTCGTAATTCAATTGAGATAAAACTTTTTTGTTTCTTTCTTTTAAACCAAATTCAGTTTTCAATTGAATTTCTTTGATTTCACCGGCAAGCACTTCACCAAACGAAAAATGATTGGTAATATTATTTTCCTGTAAAATATTTAAAATTAAATCTTTCGTTTATTTGTATAATTAAAGGAAATTTACTTTTTAATTTTTATATCCTATGATGCACTGATACTTCAACTTGGGTCACATAACATATATCGTGTCTGATACATTATGATATTTTAACTATACTTATCAATAAAGTATGTAATTTATAAAGTCGTAGTACACTACAAGAAAATATTTAAATAATAACTAATTTTAGTGACAAAAAATAATTAGTCACTATATGACCAAATTGACAACTAAAATAGTTTCAAAAAATTATAATTAATTTCTAAATTGATAATTAAAATAGTTTCAATTGTGAATTAATTTTTAAATTAATCACTAACATTTAGGTGTTGGCTACCAAAATAATTGGTCTCTAATTAGGAAATTTGGATTCACAATCATATTTATTATATTTGTAAGAATTATTGTACACTGTTCAATATTCATATATCACGTATCTATCACGTATCATATCCTATTATTTTGAAAATAAATGTATTGACTATTCACGTATTGAATACGTGTCGTATCAAATACACGTATCGTATCTGTGCATCATATTATATCTGAAATATTATGTATTAGTCCTTATTTACTACAAAATAAATTGTAAATGAATTTAATTATACAAATATAAACTTAATGATTTACATGTAATTAATTTATTTAATCATGTTAAATGTGAAACCCCTTAATTAAACCACCCTTTTCTCTTTCTCTAAGCATTCAGAAACACAACTCCACTCTCCCTCTCTGCTTTCAAATTCTTCTCTTCTGTTTCTCCCAATTACTTAATTTCCTCACCAATTCCTTGCATTCTGTGACTAGATTCTGGAAGATCAGACTGAGCTGAACTCTCTGGTGCTTCGTCCCTCAGTTCCCTCCCTCCTCGGTAGGTTCCATTTTTCCATTTTAGTTCAATTCCATCTAGAACTCATCTGTTCATCCCTGAATTCTGAGTTAATTATGAAATCCCCTCTGCTCTGTGTCTTGGTGATGAAATTCTAGGTTAATTTGAGACCTCTGCCTCCTTGGTGCCCATTTCAAATTCCACCAAGCTCCTTGTATGTTTGGATGAGATGATCCTGAGCTTAATTCCCTTTTGAACTGCCTGTGATGTGTAATTAGATTGTGGTGTGAATTTCGTAACACTACATGTGAAGAACAGTGTGGAAAACCTGATAATTTCGCCTAGGCGAGTGGCTCTCGCCTAAGCGAACCTCTGATTGTTGTGCGAGGTCTCGCCTAGGCGAGCTGGGGTCGCCTGAGCGAGATATCTTCTCGTCTAAGCGAACCAACCTGGCCTGAGCGAGAACTCGCTCAGGTGTTCGAGTTGCCCACTGTAAGGGGTCTCGCCCAGGCGAGAGTAATCCGCCTAAGCGAGATTACTCTCTAGCCTAGGCGAGATTCGCTAGCTTAGGCGAATTTCACTGCAGGGTTATGTTTTCTTCTCTGTTTTAAATGAACAACAGTGGCATTGATTGAGATAAGATGATGTTTGCTTACAGTATGTTGGATGATGATGATTCTTAGTGTATGCATATAATTGTATGATGAAAGTTGGTGGAATGAGAATTTGTAAAGGGATGAGATGAACTAGGATTTCATGGGAATTCCTAGGAGAGGTACTTAGTGTGTGTAAACATTTAAGGACTCAGTTTTGGTTGGCATCCTGACGCTCCAATAATCCATTAATACTCATGTAGAGTGTGATGGGTTATGTCGTGAGGAGTAGCAAGAGGTCCTAGTCTATGGACCCGATCAATCATAGACGCGAAGGAGACTTACCTTGGGAGTGGTTGGGTGATAACCCCTAAGCCTAAACTCTGCAGAGTTTAGGAACCTTCACAGGTGCAAGCCACCAAGAGATCCAATTTGTTTACATAATCCGGATATTGAGTTAGAGTCGGGTACTTGTGTGTCTTGTAATAGTGACTTGATTTTAATTATGATGTGTGTAAAATTGTTTGTTATTTTAGTTATGTAAATTCACCTCTTATTATGTGAGTTGTTAACTTACCCTTCTTGCCTGACATGTTTTTCCTTGAATATCTTCTTTTATGATGACCACCTACGACTTGGTGTGAGCAGAGAAGAATCTAGGTGATGGTACTCCTCCCTCGGACCGGACCTGGCCTGTGGCCCCTAGTGTTCTTTTGTCTTTGAACTTGTGTTTTTAGAAGAAAGCATTTTTGGGATGTATAAGTTATATTTTCCTTAAGTTTACTTCTGAGAGTAGTACAAAGGTTTAAAAACAGGTTATTTTGGGATGACTGTATTAAGCTCCTGGATGGCTTTTCTGATTATCTGCTTTGCTCTATCACAATATGATATTTTGTTTAGTAACTTGAAGGACTATTAAATGGGATGTTACATTAAAATTGTATAAATTTACTTCTGGCTTTATAAAATTGAATAACATATTAATATTTATAGGCTATATTTAATATAACTTTTTCAATAAACGTTGATTTGATAATTTTTATATTTTTTATTCGTTTGAACTTGAATCAGTATGCTCATCTATAATACTTTGAAATGAATAAGATAAAATATGTTATATTAAGTATGATGGAAAATATAACTTTTGATGGAAAGCCATTTTTAAATGTACATGTGCATATTTTGTGTTGTTATTCTTTTAAAAATACACTGATTTTATACTCTTTATAGAATGTATTATGTTAAAATTCGCAATATTAAAGATTATAAATAGCATGTATTCATTTTTTAAAAATTAATTTTAAAATTAAAATTTATTTAAAGATTAAATGAACATTTATATAAATATAAATTAGAAGTATATTGGTAAATTGAAAACTGGAAATAATAACTATCCTGTGTTCGTTGGGCCTGAAACTTGTAAGCCCAAACCTATACTTTGCTTGCCAATTCTTCTTGCACTTCCATGATTTCAATCTGTCCCTCCATATATGAATGAAATGTCCAATTTACCCTAGATGAAAGAAAATAATATAAACGAAAGTGTGAAATAATTAATTTATGTTTATATTCTCAACTTCATCTTTTTTTTTTCTTATTCTTCTACACCTGTCATGGACTTCCTTTGTAAGTTCTTTCATTCGAGCACTAAATATATTTTAAATTGTAGAATTTATAATACATTTTGTTATTTTGTTATTTTGAAATACACAATTCATAATATAAAAACAAATTTATATTTACATAATTCATTATACATTTTTATTTTATATTCAGGATTGTATAATATAAAAAACATTTCATAATATAAATTTGTATTCTGTATTTTACATTACAAAATACAAAAATATTAATTTTTAACGTTCTAAATTATACAATTTAAAATGACCTAGATTACCCACTCCAAAAATAGAAAATCTTAAGTCAAGAAATAGATTTGGAATATTTATACTTATGTGAGTGCAAATTGAAATTATAGGGGTACAAAAAGAACTACCCTAAAACTTGAATCTCACATTTGATACGATCAATCTGTAAAAAAAAAAAAATCAAAACACAAACATATATCCATTTTACGACGTGTTTGGACAAATTTTTAAAAGTGAAAAATAAAAACTTGTTTGGAAAGTTAAAATAAATTAATCATTTAAGAATATCAATTCAGACAAGTTATATGAATAAAGCTTTATATTTAGTTTATGAAAATAAATATTTAATTTTCTTTTAGAATAATTCTTACATCAAACTTATTCAGATATACCTTAGTTTCAACTAATTTGGAATTGGAATAGTCCATTATGAACTATAAACCTAGTTATTTTTGGACAATTTTAGAATTGTTTCTAAACTTGGAAATTGAATTATTTCGTTAATTGAATAACCCCTCAGTTTTTTCTAAACAATAAATTATATAAAATATACTTTAAACCATTAGAGTTTAGGTAATGGATAATTTAAATAATATATATAAGTTATTAAGTTTAATCCTTTTACTTATATATATATATATATATATATATATATATATATATAAATGTTTTGACGCTCCTTATATAATATATTTCATTTACTGAGTTAAAAAATATTAAATTAACAGTTTTAAGATGCCAAATTTGATATTTACCCCTTAAAAATATTCATTAATACCAACATAAAAGTTAATCGCACCCTATAATTCAAGGTAAATTTTTTTGTTATAATATTTTTCATCCTTCACATCCATGTGGGTATATAACAAGTGTGGAATTTTTCATAGATTGAGAAATATGAAAAGAGGCACATAAATATAAATATAAAAGGATTAGCAATAGAATGGAACATTTACATTGATTAATTAGCATGCGTGAATGAATGATCACAACATATGAATATGCATCCTAGTGTACAATATTTCCAATGCCAAATGGACCCAAATCAATCATGAACAACAACAATTTCTATTTCACACATTCCTTTTCTTTTTCTTTTCTACCAACAAAGGATTAGGGTTTGTTTATTTGGTTCCAATTATATTACTATTTGGCATTACATGAGATTGTGTGATGCATTTTTCAATCCACCTTTTCTCCACTCATCAAGCTAAGCTAAGCTAAGGGTGGTCAACTACAAACAACATCAACTTTTTTCTTAATTCACAAAATTTATTTCATAATTATATATAGGGTTAAACATGTTTTGATCCCTCAAGTTTAAGTAAAATTTGGAATTAGTCCCTCTTCAAAAATTTTGACCAATTTAGTTCTTCATTTTTAAAAATGCCTGAATTTAGTCCTTTTAACAAAATTATGGTAAGTTTATCTGACTTTTCAAGCGCATTTCATAATAGTATTTAAATTGTTTATACCGCTTGACACATTTTTGCTTTAATGTTAACTCAAATATTATCATAAAATACGTTTAAAATGTCAAATAAACCTAACAGAATTTGGTAAGAAGGACAAAATTCACATATTTCTAAAGATAAATGACTAAATTGGTATAAACTTTTAAAGATTAACTAATTCCAAAATTCACTAAAACTTGAAGAATCAAAAACATATTTAACCATTATAAATATAATTATTTCATTCTTACAAACCGACTTATAAGATGAAAATTGTATCTTTTTCTATAGTGTAAATTAGTTTTATCTTTAATTGATGTGGAATACCCAACACACTCCTTGCACCAAAGCAAATACATATGGATTATAAGAATAGATATTAACAGACAATCTAATAACAGATAATACGTTAAATTTAATAAATCTTATTAGGATAAACTTTAACCATATTAGTAAGTGAGTTTAAATCTAAAATCCATCTTTTCAAATTGACTCGTAAAATGAAATTATCTTTATTTATATATTATAAATTGATTTTATCTTTAGTTGATATAAGATTTATATATATTATTAATATTCGTGTAAATGTAATTGCAAATATTGTTTTAGAAAAAAAAATCATTACCACTCAAACTAATAACTATTTAGAGTTTTACAAGAAAAACATATTTTACATTGCATGAATACATTAGGAAATACTTTATTTAAAAATTTAAGAAAGTATTTTAGCATAATCTCTCAAATTGTTTCACCTAGTAATTGGATAAATCAAACACAAGAGAAAATGAAAAAGCACACATACCAAGAAAATGTTTTCATGATTAGTAATGATCCATTTGTAATTCAGGTCTTTTTGACAAAGAAGAAAGTCTAAGATCACTAATACTAACATGCATGCTTGTAGGTGAAGTTTCTTCCATCTTTAACCAACCAACCTAAAAGAAAGGCTACGAAAGTGAATCAACAAAATAATGAGAGAAAGAGAAACGATAAGGTCCCCTCTGTGTGGTCCACTAAATGGGGGTGCAAAATGTAAAACCACCAAAAGCACAAAGGCAACATCCTCAATCATTTTCATTACAGGGATCCAACCTTCACCTTTTGCCTCTTATTTTATTTTTAAAATCCAAAAAAAAAAAAACAATGCAAATAAGTACTATTCTGGTATATCCAATAAAGTCTCACATCGTTTAGGAGTCGAGGTCAAACGAAATTTAAATACTTCTACCTCCCTCCACCCTCTGAGACGCCTTTTAAAGATAAAATCAGAGCTCAAACGCTCTAAAGCGGACCATTCATCGGAAACGCGATAGTCATTCCTAATGATGCTTGCCGGATGAACTTGGGTTAGAATTGGAACATTGAAGCCCACTGTGGATAATAATATTCAATTTATAGATATAATTTCATGTAATGATATATTTAAGTGTAGTCTAAATTTAACATTAAATAGAAATGAAAAAAGAAATAATAACTTATAAGAAAGGAAACTACATGTATAAGTGGTTTAATTCCTTTGGATTCTAATAATATTTTATTGATATTATATCTTTTCCGAGAATTCTTTACTCAAAAGACCACTTAAATAATACATACAATATAATATATAATAGAATAAATCGATTATTAAACAAATTTTAAAAATAAAATTTTAAAATCTACATTATCTTTTTATATTATGTGCATTTCTCGTCAACCTTTGTGTTTCTTTTTTTTTTTTGTTATCTTTCATTTCTCTTCCAAACATGAAAGCAAATCACATCGCATGAAAAGAAAAAGAAAAAAAGAAGAAGAAAAAGAAACAATGAATCATATTTTGTTCTTAAGAAACCAACAATTGATTGATCGAAATCAGTGCTAATTAAGCATGTTGATTAATCCACAGTCAAAAGATCGTTAATTTTCTTCTTTTAGCAGTCCCTTTTACTGTTTAATTAACCAATTTTTAATTACTTTTACGTCCTTTCATCAACATAACGCTGATTTTTGGTTCTCTGTTTTTTTTTTTTTTACTTTCTTTTCAACTCTATAGATTATAATGTAATCGGGGCACTGATTAACTAACACATTGGTTGTTTATTAAATGCATTTTCTTGTTTTTTGTCATAATAAATCTTGGTAAAATTGTTATTATTTAAGATTGTGTGACAAGTGTACTTCTTCACTGATAAAGTTGTAGTGTAAATAAGTATTATATTTGCATTTTTCTATTTACTTTCTTAATTATCCCACAAAATAATTAGCGACTTACGTGATCTCATTAAAAAACTCCTGTCAATTTTGTTTTGAATTTTTTTTTATAAAAAATACTTATAAATTTTCTTATAAAAAAATTGTAGAAAATTGCTGATAATTTTGTTGTAAAATATTTTGTATAAAACATTTTTCACAACAAAATTTTGTAGGAAATATTTATGAATTTTATAATTTTGTAGGAATTAATTATCCACGAAAGAATTATTTGTCAATTCAGATTTTTAGAAAAAATAGCAAGAAAAAGTCTTTTTTTATAAATTATTTTAATAAATTTACAAGAAAATTTTCATGTAATATAAGAATTTTAGTAGTGTCTGTAAAATTAAAAGATAATGTAATTCTACACTCTTGATAAATTAACTCACGGGAGTTATAATAGATGGAGTCTCGATTACTAATTATATATTATGTTAATTAAATAAATAATTTAAAGGATGAGAGCTTTCTATCATCTACATAAATTATATTCAATTTATTAAGAGTATTTTTTAGTAAAAAATACCTGTTCTGTGAGAAAATAATGTAAAGTAATTTCACAACAGTCTAAGAAGTTAATTAAAGTCCGTAAGAAACATATAAATGAAATACACTTACCAAACTATTCTAAATTATATCAAAAAAAACTTCGGGCAAATCTTTATATTTTGTGAGAAATACTATATTAATTAAGAAAACTATGTTGGTGTACCAATAGTACAAGAATGCATAAATGTATTTCTTAATGAAGTTTAAGGATTACTTATAAGTGATTTTTTTATAAGATTGATTTAGTGTAGATGTTGTATTTGTTGTCCCTTAGCATAATTAGTTTAGTTAAAGAAACAAATTGAAAATTTGTTACAGATAAAATTGATAATTTGATGAATCAATCGTAAATTGTGTTTTTTTATAATAGATTTAATTTAAGGATATAATCAAATTCTCATTAAAGAAAATGAGGTATAAAAGACAACTTAAATATGAACATTATAAGTATGTTGTCACGTAGAGTGACTAAGGCTCTAGTTGTATTCATTAACTTCATGAATAAGATTTTAAAATAATATTTAGATAAGTTTATTGTCTTTATAAATGACATACTTGTCTATTATTATGAAAATCACAAATAACTTAAATCGCATGGAAATAATGTTGGGTGTTTTTGAAGTAGAAATAGTTACATGCTAAATTAAATTTTGGTTGTCAAAAGTAAAATTCTTTAGATATGTTGCATAAGTTTAAGGAATTTGTGTATATCATACTAAAGTGTAAGCAAAATTGCAATAAGAATATCTAAAGTCACGTTTGACTAGATATTACTTAAGATTCACAAATGAATTTTCAAAGATAATAGTCCTTTTGACTTAGTTAACTTGAAGTGATATCTTTTAAATGATCGAAAGGAGTGAACAAAGTTTTTTTGGAATTAAATAAATCCTAACTAGTTCTTCAAATCTAATCATCACGAAGTTAAGAACATTCTATAAAGTTTTTTGCAAACATCATATCAAGGTATGAGAAGTATGTTCGTGCAAGTAAAGAGAATTGTAATTTGTGACTAATGCTTACAAACAATTGAAGAGTCATGAAACAAATTGTTTATGATTTAAAACTTACTACTATGGTTTTGATTTTGAAAATGTGAAGACATTATCTTTATGGAGTTTATTTTTATATTTTTAGTGATCACATGAGACTAAAGTACCTCTTTGAAAAGAATAAATGAAATAAAGAAGACTGATGAAACTCATAAAAAATTACAATTTTTAAATTATGAGTAATCAAGAAAGGCTAATTTGGTAATTGGTGCTTTAAGCAACAAGACCATTAAAATATTTCCATTTATATTAAAATAGATAGAAGATTGATTGAGTAGTTCAAATATATGAATATGTGAATAAGATGATCTTATTAGTTATGGTATATTGTAATGATTTTCTTGACATAATTAAGGAAAACAATTAGTAGATTCAATTTTCATGCGCATTAAGAAATTTTTTGGTGTTGATCACGTGCATGATTTCTTTTTGGGTGCAGATGATATTTATACAAGATTGTAAATTAAAGATATTGAATTTGGAATAAAACAATATTACGATGTACGCTTGAACAAGACTAAAACGTATACAAATCTAAATAAATATTACGATATACAAATAAATGTGACTTAATTTGTAGCTTTTCACTCATTTTATCAGAAAATTAGGATTGAACATCAAAGACCGAGAAGAATTTCGCAAGAGATAGAAATTCTATAATAGAAATGCATTAACATATTTATGAAATTTGTTATATATTTACTTAAATTTTTTAGAAGTCTCATGAATTCAGAATTTATGTGAATTGATAATAGATTAATGTCATTCTTCATCGGTAAATTGAAAATATTTATGCAAAAATTGGCTCAATTATATATAAAGTTGATAAATTTTGTTTAAGTTTTAAGTTGAAAAATATATGAGATTTTAAATTCTAATAATATACCAAGTCAAATAGATAATAAGGATAAATAAAAGTTAACAAAAATAGCTGAATTTTCACTATTATCACATTTTAGTTATAGGTTACTTTAATTATTAAAGATCAACTTATAAATTAATGGAAAGATTAACACTCTAGAACATAAATTTATTGTATTTTGAATGCTGTAGTACGGAGAGACAACACCGAGTAGACAATAATATGGGTAGGAAGTGTGTTTTCAAGTCATTTATACACGACCTTATTGTCTTTTATTGCTTTAATTTGTTATTTATTAATAGTAAATAATATTGTCGTTATACTCAATAATAAATAATATTAAAACTTACTTAATTTTGAATTTAATTTTTTGTTGCGTATAGTTATTTTTATACTGTAAATAAGATTATAAATTATTTTATACTTGTTTTTTAAATTATTATTATTATACTGAAAAAAAATAACAGTTTGATTGCATTACCTTTTCTACAATATTTTGGTAAATAAAGGTAATGGTCCATTTGTTTTTCTCTATTATTTTATAAAAAAAAATGTAATAAAAGATTGTAAAACCTAAGATTATAAAATTGCGAATGAAGTCTACTTCAGTTGGTTAACATGTGCATTAATTATTGTAATTTTTTTTTGTTACATATATAACATTATGTTCAATATTTTTTTGTTAGAATTAAAATTTTTATCATCATCTAAGGTATATGAATTTATTTAAAATTGAGTGTCATCCAATTATAGATTATTGTATACGGTAAATAATCACTTTAAAAGTTTAATATATATATATATATATATATATATATATAAATTAAATTTGTTTCTATTTATTTTTGTACAAAATGTATTTTAATAAAATAACCAGACTTATGTTTTTTAAATGTTCATTTTAGTAACAGATTAAAGAGAAATGTCTGTTTCTTAAATAAATGAGCTTTTAAATTTGTTAATTTTCGGAAGAACTTTTGGTTCATTAATATTGAAATTTAGTTTATTGGGAATATTAAAATAGATATGACGGCAATAATAGGTAGAATCTCCGTCAATTGACGCAGTCATTTGTCCTATATTAGTCTGAGAATGCCAATAACGACGTTTGAAAGTTTTCATGTGTTTCTGTTTTTTCTCTTCAGTTTCCACACTCACAGATACACACTACCATTGCACACAATAACCTTCTTCTTTCTTTCTAATGCTTATTCATCACACAAAAACCCTCTTTCCATTTCCTTAACCTCCTCATTCACCAAACTTAACTTTCTTGTTCTCAATCTTTCACTTCTCCAGGTAATTTTACTCTTCTTTCTGCAATCTCGTGCTTTTCTTTTAAATTTATCGATAAGGAAAACCCATTCCTAATATAGTTGAGCAATGTGTATGAAGCTACCCACAATCAGGTAAGAATTGGTTTGCATCCAGGTAAGAATTGATCAGATGAAAAGTTTAGTTCTTGCTATGTGTATGAAGCTACCCACAATCAGTTTATTGATTCTGATATCATACATAGGAATTGTGTTGTGTATGAAACTTTTTGTATGCATACAATGCTATTATCATCTAATACAGTTTTCTTGGTTGATTGTCAGAGAGATTGAGATGCCACAAGAGAGTTGCCAAAACTCATTTTTCACATCTCCTTCAAAGAGAGGATTGAAGGGTTTGGTGGTCACCACCATGAACAAGGAGGCTTCATGCACTGTCACAGAGGAAGGTTTCAATGATAATGAATTGGCACAGAGGAAGGCAGAGGAAGCAGGTATGCTTCTTTAATGTCACACACCATGCATGCCATTAATATCTAGTTATAATATAAATACAGGTGTGTAATAATGCAGTTTAATACCAGATTTGTAAATATAATTTTAGTTTAATCTTCATATATTATTACTGGTATGATTTTTTTTTTTTCAATATCTCTCAATGGAATAATTTTATGTTTGTATTTTACGATAGTTAATATTTTTCAAGGACATGGGAGATCAAGATTGATTGATACTATACAGAACTTGTACACTCATAATCTGTCAAAAATGTTAATATTTCAAGTTGATTTACACTTTAGTGTTTTTTGTTTTGATAAATGTTAAAAATTTATTCTATTTTATCCCTTCATACTATTATCTTAAAGTGGTTATTTTTTTTTTGTTTCTGTATAAAAACTTTAACATGGATCAATTTGAAATGGAGGGAATAATTCACTTTGCTGAAAGAGTTCATACCCTGAATTGGGAATAAGATTTTCTTCTCTTGGAAAACCTTATTGGAAGCAGCAAAAGGGTGCATACAACCTGCCAATTTGTGAAAGTAGGCATAACTTGAACAAAAATTGTTGCAAATATATGTGGTGTGTAGTTCCTCTTCCAGAAAAGAAAGAAAAAAAGAAAGAAGACAATAGCTCTTTGTGAAAAAGTAGATAATTGACAAAAGATGCTTGAGTTGAGGCACGTTTCTAGGTGTGATGTTTGTTTCTTATGACCCAATGAAAAGAAAAGAAGCAACATATCATTTGGTTATTTTAACAATTTCATTTGTTTTTTTTTCTTTTGTTTTTTGGTCAACCAAATTATTACTTGGACCCCTTTACTTAACAAAAGCAGAAAAAGCAATGTTAAAAAACAAAAAGCTAGGTTTATATGTTAAACAAAGTGTGGGTGGCTAGAAAAGAAAAAGAATGAGATGTAGCAAGAGATTGATGATGAAGAATAGTGTGTGGGGGTAAGTGTTTGTACTAAAATGGATCAGCACCCCACCACTCAATTAAGGTGTAGGACTGTGCCCTTGTCCCTAAGGGGTCGGGTCCAAAATTTGTGCCACCAAGTATCTTATAACCTAAAGGGTTGTATTAAGATATTATCATTATGATTTGTTATTTTATTATTGATTAGAAGATATATTTTTAATCTTTTTATGGACATGATCATAGTCCCTAACTATGATTTTAGAGCATAATGTTAAGCATTAACGATTATCAAGACCCTACATCTAAGCAAGGAGCAACATCTAAGCAAGGAGCACCATAAATTCGTAACATTTAAAATGCCACTTTGCTGTTACTAATCATTGTTAGTGTCTTTGTTTTTCTACCTAACTTCTAATAACAGTCCCTTAACTTTTTTGTTTGATGATTTTGACATAATACAACCATTCTCTATGTTTTTGGTGACTTCCTATTACACCTTTCACATAGTTCAATCTTTTTGGTGATCTTATTTTGTGATGTAAATGGTTTGGTTTTTGTTGAATGGTGGAAGCTTGGAGAAGATACAAAGCAACAGAATGGCTACGCCAAATGGACAATGTTGCATCATTGTCTCTCACTGCAACACCCTCTGAAGAAGACTTTTGCCTTGCCCTACGCAATGGTCTCATTCTCTGCAATGTCCTCAACAAAGTCAACCCTGGTGCTGTTCTCAAGGTCCACTTTTCCATTTTCCAAAACTTTATAATTTCCTGTTGTTTATAAATATAAGTTTAACTGAAAAAATACAATTTTTTAATATAAAAAATTATTAGTATCTATAAATTATGCGGGACAAACAAGACATTAATCATTTCGAGAAGCTATTTCTGGAACATATTTCATGTATTATGGAAAACTCTTTCCATAATACACTTCATGTAAGAGGAAGGCATTACATGCTTTCCAGAAAGTTTATTTTGGAAATTTCATTCCAGAAAACATATTCAAGAATAAATTTCATGAGTTTTGAAAATTTTGTTTCGAAAATCATATTTCAAAAATTTTATTTCGAAAATTTTGTTGTAAATATTTTATTCCTAAAAGTATGAAAAGCTTGTTTTGGAAAGCTCTTGGAATATGTACTTTTCTAGAAAAAAAAATGGTCATTTTGAAAATTTGAAGGGGTGTACAAAGAAATTATGGGGGTGTAGGAAGTAAAAACCTAGTTTTCAAAGTCTTAATTTGGTGACAATTTCTTTATTTGGTTGTTTTGTGTATTGGGCTGGATAGGTGGTGGAGAATCCTGGGCTTGCTGTTCAATGTGCAGAGGGTGCGGCCCACTCAGCAATTCAGTATTTTGAGAACATGAGGAATTTCTTAGAGGCTGTTAAGGAGATGCAGCTTCTCACATTTGAAGCATCTGATTTGGAGAAGGTTTGGCCTTTGGATTTTTTATTTATTTTTGTTCCATTCTCTTTTTAATCATTCAAATATGAAATTATTTTTGTGATAAATAATTAAAAAAATAACTATAAATAACTTTGTTAATAATTAATAAAATATTTTTCTTTTTGTTCGTAGAAAAAATAATAAAATTGGAAGTACATGCGCACTGTATTGTTTAGACCTATTGTTGAATTCTTTTGCTAAATGAATTACTTTTTAGGGGAATTAGATTTTAAATTTTTACATTTTCAACTGATAAGAAACTATCTTGGACATAACTTCTATAATAGTTACTACTGAAATGCATTTTTAATAACAATAAAAAATATAATAATAATAATAATTATGATTATTATAATAAAAATAAGCATCCAAATATAAAAATAAAATTATAATAAAATATATAGAAAATAGTCAAAAAATAATTTGTTTTTTGTTAGGTGTTATAATTATACAATAATATTTTCAAACCTGATATAATTGGTTAACAAATTAGAAAAACTATACAAAAAATTAAAACATTGGTGAACAAATATTAGGATAAAAAAAGTAAAAATGGTAAAAAAAAATTGTGAAAAAATATGAAAATGATAAAATGGGCAATATTTTATAATATTATAATTATAAAGTATATGAGGAAAATTATTATTGATTTCAGTTTATTTTTTATGTAAATAATTAAATCAATAAAACAAGTTATATCAATAATAATAAAATTGCTAGTAAAATATGTTAAAAAATAATATAAAAAAATAAAAATACTTTTTATTAACAGATATAGATTATATAAATTAATTAAAAAATTTATTTATAATATGTAGTTAGACGATAGAATAAAGAAGTATATATTGGCCGATAAATTTTAATTAAACTCTCAGATTGAATGAATTTTATCTGGTTTAACTAATATAGCCAATATTTTGGTATTATATAAAAATTATTTAATGAAAATAAAATATGTTTAATATTTTTAAAAATAAAAAGTATTCATAATTTTTTTGTACTGCGTAAAACTAATTAAAAAATTATAGGAGGACTAAAAATAATTTATATTCATTATTAAAATTCTTAGTGTAATCCATCTATATTTGAAAATGGTTTCTAAACTTTACACACTCATACATGTACATATACATATATATATATATATATATATATATATATGTATTTTTTATATATATATTTATTTATTTTTTTGTATTTTTTTATAAAATATATATTTTTTT
>Ga0209589_1008432_pt1 | contig 16070 bp, 20 predicted proteins | sample CowpeawhiteBW_FD_187525 | JGI IMG/M metagenome (GOLD analysis project Ga0209589, IMG submission 187525) | Root nodule microbial communities of legume samples collected from California USA - Cow pea white BW (SPAdes) (version 2) | ecosystem: Host-associated > Plants > Roots > Nodule | place: USA... | reverse complement strand
TTCTCAAAACAATTCCAAAGCTCCAAAATTTCCTAAGGTAGGAATAATCATGGTTTTTCAGGCTAAGGGCTTGTAATGAGATGTAGAACAATGAAAGGGTATGCAAGCTCAAAAAGGGGTATCAACGAAAATAGTTCAAGGTAGGCTCATCTGGCTATAGGCTCACAGAACAAAATTGCCTAAATCATATCCCAACATGCATGTGAATCAGAAAAGCATTTAGAAAGAGTCAAGCCAAGGCCACTGTGCAAGCATTCAAGAGGCATATATCACACAATCAAAGAACAGAGAGTGGCTCAAATTCTCATACAGGGTAAAATAATTCCAAAAGCAACTTGACATGCAAAGAGATAGCAAGGATATCAGTCCACAGAGTAACCAACAACTCATCCTCCAAAAGTGAAGTGAGTGTTCCAAACAGAAAGCAAAAACATAACACTAACTAACACAAATAAACAAAAATGAAACAAACAAACGGAAACAACAATAGACAAACAGTCTTGGACAAGTGCAATAGAAGTAAAGAAGTAGGGGAAAGAAAAGTCCCTAAATCATGGTGAAACAGCAGTGGGGTCAAGCAGGGAAGTTTCCTCCACAACAGTATCCACCAAGGCAGGATTGCTGAGGAATGGCTTCAAACGATGCCCATTCACTTTGAAACTATTATCAGTGGACTGGCTTTTGATTTCAACTGCACCATAAGGATAAACATTAGTAACAACAAAAGGACCAATCCACTTTGATCGCAACTTACCCCCCATGAGTCCAAGTCTGGAGTTATACAGTAAAACTTGCTGACCAACAACAAACTCCTTTCTAGCTATGGAGCTATCATGGAATTTCTTGGTTTTCTCCTTGTAGAACATAGAGTTCTGAGATGCCACCAGACGGATCTCATCTAACTCGTTCAACTACAGCTTCCTTTCCTCCCCAGCTTGATCAAGAGAGAAGTTGCATGACTTGATAGCCCAGTATGCTCGATGCTCTATCTCCACTGGAAGGTGGCATGGCTTACCAAAGACAACCCGATAAGGAGACATCCCTATAGGTACCTTATAAGCAGTCATGTGAGCCCATAGAGCATCCCCAAGTCTATTGCTTCAATCCTTCCTGTTGGGCTGCACAATCTTCTCCAAGATCCTCTTGATTTCTCTGTTTGAGACCTCGGCTTGCCCATTAGTTTGGGGGTGATATGGTGTAGAAAGTTTATGCACAATCCCGTACTTTTGAAGCAAAACCCCCAAGGATCTGTTGCAAAAATGGGTGCCCTGGTCACTAACAATAGCTCGAGGAACTCCAAACCTGCAAAATATGTGAGACCTAACAAAGTCCACAACAACTCGAGCATCATTAGTTCTAGTGGCTTTGGCTTCCACCTATTTTGAAACATAATAAACAACAAGCAAGATGTAAGTGAAACCAAAAGAGATAGGGAAAGCGCCCATGAAATCTATACCCCAGACATCAAACACCTCACAAAATAGCATAGGTTGTTGAGGCATCTGTTGTCTCCAAGAAATGGCTCCTCCTGCTCGTTGGCATTCCTTACATGTGCTACAAATCCTCCATGCATCTTTGAAGATGGTGGGCCAATAAAATCCGCAATCTAGCACCTTACGAGCTGTCCTTTGTGTGCCAAGGTGACCAGCAGGTCCAATGAATGACAAAATTTGAGGACCGAGTCAATCTCATGGTAACCTGATCACTGCACATTTTACACAGATAGGGGTCATCCCAAATGTAATACCTAGCATCGCTCTTGAGTTAATCACATTGAGCTCTGGATGCTAGAGGAGGTAAAGCAAAAGCAGCAAGATAATTAACAATGTTAGCAAACCAAGGTGAGGAAGAAGTAGAGAGTGTCAAAAAACTTTCATCGGGAAAGTCATCCCGGATCGGTGAAGCATCATCAGTAGACCTCTCAATCCTGCTTAGGTGGTCTGCAACCAGGTTTTGTGCTTCGCTCCTATCACAGATTTCCAAATCGAATTCTTGGAGCCAGAGCATCCATCTTATCAGCCGAGGTTTTGATTATGCCTTCTTCAACAGGTACTTAAGAGCTGCATGGTCAGTAAACACAACAACAGGAGAACCAAGCAGATAAGATCGAAACTTTTCAAGTGCAAAAACTACTGCAAGGAGCTCCTTTTCTGTTGTGGTATAGTTTGCTTGGGCGGCATCTAATGTCCTGGAGGCGTAGTAGATTACCCTCGGCTGCTTATCAATCCTTTGAGCTAGAACAACCCCTAATGCATAGTTGGATGCATCACAAATAAGCTCAAATGGGGCTGTCCAGTTGGGCGCCTGAATGATTGGAGTTGTGGTCAGGGCCTTCTTGAGGCAATCAAAAGCCTCTTTGCATCCTTCATCAAAGATGAAGTCAACATCCTTTTGCAGTAGGTTGGACAGTGGGAGGGCCCTTTTGCTGAAATTCTGAATGAAGCGCCTGTAAAACCCAGCATGGCCAAGAAAAGAACGAACATCTCGCACAGAAGAGGGGTAAGGCAATTGTGAAATAATTGAGATCTTGGCAGGGTCAACTTCAATGCCCTTTTTTGAAATTATGTGCCCCAATGCTATGCCTTGTTCTACCATGAAATGACATTTCTCAAAATTGAGAACAAGGTTAGATTTGATGCACCTGTTTAAAACTCTGTCCAAACTATCCAAACATGCATCAAACGAGGACCCATATACAGTAAAGTCGTCCATAAACACCTCTATGCATTTTTCAAGAAAATCACTAAAAATGCTAAGCATGCACCGCTGGAATGTGCCAGAGGCATTGCATAGGCCAAACGACATCCTCCTATAGGCAAAAGTGCCAAAGGGGCAGGTGAATGTGGTTTTATCTTGGTCCTCAGGTGCAATGTGAATTTGAAAGTAACCAAAAAACCCATCAAGAAAGCAATAGTGGGACTTACCTGCCAAGCGCTCAAGCATTTGATCAATAAAAGGCAGGGGGAAGTGGTCTTTTCTGGTTTCTTGATTTAGCCTTCTATAGCCAATGCAAACCCTCCAACTGTTTTGCACTCTTGTTGGAATCAGCTTTTCTTTTTCATTCTTGACTACAGTGAGGCCAGTCTTCTTTGGAACAACATGGATCGGGCTAACCCACTGACTGTCAGAAATGGGGTAGATGATCCCAGCTTGTAGAAGCTTGGTCACCTCCTTCTTTACAACATCTGAGATGACAGGGTTGAGTCGCCTCTGTGGCTGTCTCACTGGCTTTGCTCCATCTTCCAACAATATCCTGTGCATGCATGTTGATGGGGTAATACCAGGGATGTCAGTCAATGTCCATCTAATTGCCTTCTTATGCTTTTTAAGAACATGCAACAACCTCTGCTCTTGTTCAGCAGTGAGGGAGGTGGAAATGATGACAGGCAGTTTGTCCTCCTCCTCTAGGTAGACATACTTGACGTTGTCTGGCAGTGGTTTCAACTCTGAAGTACTGGATGCTGGCTGAATATCAGGAACCAGAAGGGAGGGAGAAATGGGTTCCACAGCTTGTACCTGAGCAAAATAATCAGATGCATGTGTACTTCCTGCAACATGGTTAGTGCAACCTGATTGTATAACATCAAAGTCAATAGGTACAACATCCAGAGAGTCAAACTCATTAGATTCAAAATTATCCACATCATATTCAGCATCATCAAAATCAGAAGCAGAATCAGAATCAAGAACATCAATGCATGCAAATTCAGATAACTCAGACACGGATGAATGTTTTAATGCATGCAAAAAGTGGAAATCAGAAATCAATCCATCAACAACATCATCAATAATATCCACGTGAAAAACAGAATGATCCTCAGAAGGATGTTGCATGGCATCCAAAATGTTAAATCGTACAACAATATCATTAAACTCCATGGACAAAAATGGTCTGCCTAAAATGATTGGTGCAGAACCATGTGAAAATCCCTCTTCCATGTCAAGAATGTAAAAATCAGCAGGGAAAATCAATTCACCAACATGAACCAAAACATCATCAACCAAACCTGCGGGTTGGGCATCACTTCTATTTGCCAACTGAATCACCACACCCGTAGGTTGCAAGGGTCCAAGAGAAAGAGATTTAAAAATAGACAGAGGCATTACATTTATTGAAGCATTAAGATCAAGCATTGCATTTTCAAATTTATTGTTACCTATGATGCAAGGTACACAAAATGTACCTGGGTCCTTGCACTTCTCAGGAATCTGAGGAATAGATTTACCTATCAATGCTGACACGTTTCTGCCCATGCTGATCTTTTCGTTTCCCTTTAGCCTCCTCTTGTGCGTGCATAGCTCCTTTAAGAACTTTGCATATCTGGGAATCTGTTTAATGGCATCCAACAGAGGTATGTTCACCTCCACTTTCCTGAAAGTTTCTAAGATCTCCCTGTCAACCTCTTCCATCTTTTTGCTCGGAATGGCTCTTGGAGGGAAAGGAAGAGGTATGGAAGGTGCAGCAGTAGAGGTGGAAGGTGTAGAAGTCACACCAGATGTGGAAGGACCAGCTGCATGAGCATCACGCTTTCTCTGAAGTGTAGCAGGGTTGGCTTCCTTTGGAGGTGTAGGCTCGGAAGTGGGAACTTCAATGTTCTTCCCAGATCTCAAAGTAATGGCACTCACATTCCTAGGATTTTCCACCGTCTGTGATGGAAGCTTGTCAGAATTCTGAGCTTGTGCCTGGTTTAGCTGAGTGGCCATCTGCCCCATTTGATTTGTCAAACTCTGGATTGAGGCCCTAGTCTCCTGCTGGAATTGCATATTTTGAAGGGTCATCATCCTGACTAACTCCTCCAATAAAGTAGAAGAAGAAGGTGCAGGTGCTGCAGCAGGAGCTGGTGTGGGTACAGGTGGAACTGGAGCAGCTTGTGGTGCAGGTGCAACTCTTTGTTGTGGAGGTGGTTGCACATTTTAAAATTGTTGGGGCTGCAAGTGCAACTCTTTGTTGTGGAGGTGATTCCTCCATCCTGGATTATATCTGTTGGTTGACAAATCATGGTGGTTTTGTTGTTGTTGTTGGGGCCTATTCTTGTTGAAAATATTTGCTACATAGGCCTGAGGTGTGTCCACTGGTGTAGAAGAAGAAGGAGAAGCAGCCTGTTGTTAAAATGCTAGGCAAGAGTCTGTAAAATGATCAACAGATGTACAAAGGCCACAAACTCTGGCAGCTGGAGCTCTCTAATTGGAAGCAAGTTGGTTGACCAGTGTGGTAAGAGCATCAATCTTAGTCTCCAACTTCTTTGTGTACTCAGCTGCTCCTACATCATGAATACCTCTAACAACTATGGCATCACTCCTTGTGCCAAATTGTTGAGAATTTGAAGCCATGTTCTCTATTAGTTGTCTGGCTGTAGTTGGGGTTATGTTACCAAGGGCACCACCACTTGCGGCATCAATCATATTTCGATCCATGTGGTGCAAGCCTTCATAAAAATACTGCAGAAGGAGGTGTTCAGAGATCTGATGGTGTGGGCAGCTTGAACAAAGATTCTTGAACCTCTCCCAGTACTCATAAAGGGTCTCCCCACATTGCTGCTTGATGCCATAAATCTCCTTCCTTATGGCTGTTGTCCTTGAAGCAGGAAAGAACTTGGTAAGGAACAATCTCTTCAGGTCATCCCAGCTTGTGATGGACCTGGGTGCTAGGTAGTACAGTCAGTCTTTCGCATTACCCTCCAAAGAATGAGGGAAAGCCTTCAAGTATACATGGTCCTCCTGCACATTTGCAGGCTTCATGGTGGAACAAACGACATGAAATTGCTTCAAGTGTTTGCACGAGTCCTCACCTGCAAGACCATGAAACTTTGGCAACAAGTGTATTAAACCAGTTTTCAGCACATATGGAACCTCCTCCTCAGGGTATTGAATGCATAAACTATCATAAGTGAACTCTGGTGCAGTGAGCTCACTCATGGTTCTCTCATGAGGTGTAAGAGGTTGAGCCATATTATCAGTATGAAAATCAAAATGCCCAGAATAAACAGTATGCTCAGAATGCAAAGAATGAGGAGTGTCAAGAATGTGATGAGAATCCTAAGAGTCAAGAAAAGTCACTGAATATTCAGCATGCAAATATGGATTCCTAAGATGCCTACTTCCTCTGTGGAATGTCCTATCAATCTCAAGGTCAAATGGTTGTAATTCACTTGGGTTTCCCCTAGTCATGCACCCAAAAACATAAATTCTAGTGATATTGGCATAACATAGGGTATAACTACAAGTATACTCAAACGACCTCCAAATGACTTGAAAATTGGTAGGATATTCCTTTGAGTGGTCAAACAGAAGCACTAAAAAAATCAGATCAAAACTCAAAGCACAAGTATTTTTAACAATTTTTCAAAAGTGGAAAAAATGAAGAAAAATCACAAAAAAGATTGCGGAAATGTAGAAAATGGCATTTTCTGGAGAATCTGAGTTTGGAAACCGGAAAAGCCGAGTCCATGAAGGTGGGATATCAAATTCCACCCCAAATGCATATAAAATAATAGTGATTCTGATAACCAGAGCAAAAGTTATGGTTCTCTGAATTTTCACTAAAAATCAGTCCAAAATTTTTTTGAATCTCTTAACTCAAACCTTACCAACTGCTCCAGCTATTTTTCCTATCAAGTTCAATGTCTTAGAAGTGGGGGGGGGGAAATTTCAAGTCAAAACAAGCACCGTAGCTACCAGAACAAAAATCCAGAAGTTAAATGCCATATTCGGACACTATTCATACACTATTCACTACTACAAATGACACTATTCATGCGCGCCGCGACACTATTCACTACACTACACAGAAACACACAGGAATGGAAACAGGCACTGAACTTAAGACAACATTAACATCACAATGAACATATACCAACTCAACCACACTTGAACTACACACACTAAAACACAAAACACAAACACACTGAAAATTTTACTTTGAACGAAACGATTGGTCCCTGGCAACGGCGCCAAATTTGATAGAGGTCGTACCCCACCAAATTAAAACATATTAAATGCAATATCTGAAAGTGAACCAAGTCGTCTCCCAACGACCAATATTTTCATTCAAAGCTTCAATTTCCAGACGAACACAACAATACAGCACAAAGGGGGGAGGGGGGGTTGGCAGACAAATTCAGAATTCTAATCAACAGATTAAATTGAATGCAAAGAGTGATTAAAACCGTATTGACATCCTTGATTCAAACACAAATTCACTTATCATAGGCCACGAACTTAACATCTCTGCCTTCTCTCAATCCACTAGATAATAATCTACTAAGCGAAAATTACAATCTAGCTTCATTATGCACAAGTTACATAAATTAAGCATGAACATAACTTAACCAAAACACATGAAATTACTCTGTAAATTAAGCACAAACAGATTCATCACAATTCATTCTCGAATTAGAACAAAGAGATATGGCAGATTTCACAAGTAAGCACAACCTCAAAGCTTCATTGCATTTTTTTATCAAGGAGTCAATACACGAAATTAGCTAGACATGGAAATGAGCAATTAGACACCATAATTCTAGAATCACAAAAATAGAATCAAAAACCCCTAACTTATGAAATTTGAAAAACGCAAATTAAGAGCAAAAAGAGAGATTTCAAAGCTTCAATGGAATGCAAAACGGTGCTATCATATATAAATGCGAAAAGCTCATTAATGGGTGATATTCCAAGTGTATAAAACCCACAAAACGAACTGCCCAAGCAAGAAAACGAATTCAAAACGTAAAACCCTCAATGGGTGCTATCAAATATGCATAAAAACGGTAAAAATGAGCCAAAAACGTGAAAAACCGCAAGGGGCACGTCCATGGAAGCTTGGAGAACGAAAATGGACGTTTTGAAGAGAGGTTGAAGATGATAGAGCGACTGGTCTTCCCCATGCAGACCTAATTTCGTGGTCATATCACCCCTGCCACTCAGAAGTACGAAATTGCCATTATGAGCTGCAAAATTACAAAAATGCCACTCTAGTCCTCAAATGTTGACCCATTGACTTTGCTGACGTGGAAATGACATGGAAATGATGTGGCGACTCTCTTCAACTGAATATTGACGTCCAAGCTCCAAAATTGCTTCACCCAAATACCTAAAAATAATTAAAAATAAAAATTAGGCCAAATAATGTAAAATTAGTCCAAATTCGGAACAATGGCCCATGAAAGCCCAACAGATGAAAAACACTCTAAAGATGAACAATTAAGCACTAATCAACTGTCTAATGGGTACACAAAGGCTAGTGGAATGGAAGATAATAATGACTCATCAAGGCCCTATACTCATGGGGTGGTAATGACCAGTGGTATGGGTTCAACATGTGATACGAATGAGGTGTTATTTTTTAGAGGTTGACATGGAATTGTAAGCATGATTGGTATTCTCTTATTGTTGATTTATGATTGTTGGGTCCGTGTCAGTGTGTAATTCCTTGGAGTCTCTAGGTGAGGCCTCCAGGGTTGCGCTTCAGTGGTCGGGACGTAATTCCATGGCCCCTATTAGTGGGTGTCCATGGTGGTGCCCCATCTGTATAACTAGGTAAGGATTCAAGGTAAGGTTGCATCCTGACACTCTAAGGAGTCAGTTAGTCTCACCTAGAGCGGACTGACTCCTGTGGTGAGAGTAGTAGGAGGCCTGAAATTCACTAAGGGCTAACCTTGTGGTGAGGGAAAATTGATCCATCATAACACTTGTAACACATAGCTCGGGGGTGAGCAGCTTGGGGGTGAGCAGAGGTATCCACCACAAGTGCAAGCATGCATTGAATCCGACCAGGTTATATGTATCCGGATGAGTCGAGTCGAGTCGTAGTGTATCGATTGAAAAGTCATAACATGCTTGATTGTTGTATGGATATTGGATGGTGAAAGTATATTTGACTGTATGATGAAAATGTTGTTAGCTCTAGCTTACCCTGTTTGTTGTATGGTTGTCTTGTATGTGGCTCTTCTTTCTTGCGATGATCATCAATTTAATTGATGGGAGCAGATGCGCGAGGTTCCCGTGGTCAGCAAGGAAATGGCGATTCCGCTGCTTAACCATCTACGCTGGACTTTATGTTTCTTTCCTTCATGGGTTTTCTTTAGGGCTACAGCCCATGTATTGCTCTATGCCTTACTATTCTACTCTCATTTTGTTAGACTTTTATCTGGTTTCCGTTGGCATCGTGGTGTGCCCAGTTTGTAGGGGTTGTGTTAAGGACCCCAGGACTACTCTACATTACTATTTTATGTGACGTGTCTTTTAATTTCGCTTAGTAATTAAATGGGACGTTACATTTATGGTATCAGAGCGGTCATTCCTTAGGTCTATGAACTTGGATGTCCGCTTAGCTTTCTCTGTGCCTTCTGAGTGTTCTTAGTTAAATTCTTGCCTTATTCGAGACTAACCAAGTGATTTTCTGTGTGCCAGTGAACTATGGCACCTCCTCATAGGACTTTGCAATCGTTCGAGGGTGACTAGCCCGATATCGCCAGGGCAATAGAGGCGATGGTGGCTGCCATGACGCAGCAAAGCACAGCGATGATGCAACAACATGAGGCAGCGATGCAGCGACAAGCGGTGTCGCTTTGGGAACAACAGGCAGTGATGTAGCAGATGGAGGCCCTCCGCCAGCTGGAAGAGAATAGGGCGATTGCCCCTGTGTTTGGCCCGAAGCCACGACCACCAGTCAGGGAGTGGAGTCTGAAAGACTTCCTAAAACACCATCCCGTGAAGTTCAATGGGAAGATGAGCCCTGACGCACCAAACCAGTGGCTGAAGGATCTGGAGAGGATCTTAGATGCAAAAACATGCCCAGCGAAGAACAGGTTAGCTTTTAGAGTATACATGCTTACCGGGGAGGCTGAGCACTGGTGGACCAGTACCAAATCCATCATGGAGGAGAGAGGCGAGCTGGTGACGTAGGAGGCTTTTAGGGGGAAATTCCTCTCAGAATATTTCCCAAACAGCATTCGATATGCCAAGGATGTGGAATTCCTCCAATTGACCTAGGGAGGGAAGACGGTGACCGACTATGCTGAGAAGTTCAAGCACCTCAGCCGCTTTTATACCTTGCCGCTCGATGAGAAGTGGAGATGCTGGAAATTTGAGAACGGCCTCAGGGGAGATATTCGCTTGATGGTAGCACCCTTATCCATTAAGGATTTTGCCGCTCTGGTGGAGAAGGCCAAGGTGATGGAGAAGATGAAGAATGAGGTAGAGGGTCAGCGGCCCCAGCAGCCTCAGAGGATTGATGGACCATCTGGGTCCAAGCCCAGACACGATGAGCGGAGGAGACAATATGACAGACCTCCCCATCAGCCTTAATGGTCTAGGGCTCTTCCTCCCCAACAGGGTCGAGTGTAGTGTTACATATGTGGGGACCCACACCTGAGGAGCGCTTGCCCACGCATGGAGGGTTACCGCAGATGCAACAACTATTGCAAGAAGGGCCACTTTGGGAAGGATTGTCCCACTCTTGCTAGGGCAGCGGCACGCCTTCCAATCCAGACTGCTCACCAGCACCAGCGAAGAGATAGAGGCAACAGACCTTAGGCGACGAGCAAAGTCTACGCCATGATCGGAGTAGAGGCGGCAGGTTCAGGTAACCTCGTTATGGGTTATTGTGTGATTTCTGGGATGAGATGTTGCGTGTTATATGATTCTAGAGCGACATACTCCTTTGTGTCAGATGCTTGTGTGAAAAAGTTGGGTCTGCCGGTGTGTGAGCTGCAGTGTGAACTTGTGGTATCTACTCCGACATCAGGTTTGGTCAGGACGTCGTCCTTGTGTGCTAGGTGTCCTGTGGAGGTGGAAGGATGCAGATATAGGGTGAATCTGATATGTCTGCCTCTCTAAGAGTTGGAATTGATCCTAGGGATGGATTGACTCTCTGCCAACTGTATCCTTATAGACTGCCGGGAGAAGAGGTTGTTGTTTCCCGATTCAGAGGAGCTCGAGTTGGTGTCTCCTCAGGGGATAGTGAGGGAGATTCAGAGTGGCGCGCAATGCTTCATAATCTTCACTCGTATGAAATTAGAGGAGAGAGAGGGACCATCAATTATACCTGTGGTGCATGAGTTTGAGGACGTGTTTCCGGATGAAGTACCTTGGTTACCTCCCAATAGGGAGGTGGAGTTCTCTATTGACCTACTACCGGGGACATGTCCGGTATCGATGGCTCCATACCGCATGTCTCCGGCAGAGTTAGTGGAACTTAAGAAACAGATAGAGGAACTGATGGCGAAGCAGTTTATCTGACCCAGCACTTCACCGTGGGGAGCACTAGTGTTGCTGGTAAAGAAGAAGAATGGGAGTTCACGCCTGTGTGTGGACTACAGGCAACTGAACAAGATGACGATCAAGAATAAGTATCCGCTCCCGAGAATTGATGACTTGATGGATCAGCTGCATGGGTCGTCAGTATTCTCGAAGATAGACCTGCGATTGGGATACCATCAGATTTTGGTAAAGGCTGATGATGTGCAGAAGATGACCTTCCGATCCCGGTATAGACACTATGAGTATGTGGTTATGCCTTTTGGTGTGACCAATGCTCCAGCAATGTTCATGGACTACATGAACCGAATTTTCAGACCCTTCTTAGATAAGTTTGTCGTAGTCTTCATAGACGACATCCTTATCTATTCTAAGACTCAAGAGGAGCATGCAGAACACCTGAGGTTGGTGCTTGGTGTTTTGAGAGAGAAATAGTTGTATGCCAAGTTGTCCAAGTGCGAATTCTGGATGGATGAGGTTCAGTTTTGGGGGTATGTGATATCCGCCAAGGGGATTGCAGTGGACCCAGCGAAGGTTGAGGCAGTGGTAAAGTGGTAAAGTCCTAAATCGGCCACAGAGATCAGGAGCTTTGTGGGGTTAACGGGCAACTATAGGAGATTCATAGAGGGATTCTCCAAAATTGTGGCACCCCTGACATTGCTTACTCGGAAGGACCAACCCTTCACTTTGACAGATAAGTGCGAGGAAAGTTTCCAGGAGTTGAAGAGAAGATTGACTAGCGCTCCGAAACTAGTGATCCCGGATGTCGGGAAGCCGTTCGAGGTCTACTGTGACGCCTCCAACCTCGAACTTGGTTGCGTTTTGATACAGGAGAAGAAGGTTGTGGCATATGCCTCGAGACAACACAAGGTGCATGAGAGGAACTACCCCACTCATGACTTGGAGTTGGCGGCGATAGTCTTTGGCTTGAAGATTTGGAGGCATTATCTTTATGGTGCTCAGTTTCATTGTTCAGCGACCACAAAACTTTAAAGTACTTGTTCGACCAGAAGGAGCTGAACATGAGGTAGAAAAGGTGGATGGAGTTCTTGAAAGATTATGACTTCGAGCTCCTATATCATCTGGGGAAGGCAAATGTGGTGGCAGATGCTCTGAGTAGGAAGACTGTACATACGACACATCTCATTATAAAAGAGGTAGAATTGCTGGAGAATTTTAGGGACATGAGGCTATAGGTGGAGTTGGGGTCCGAGTCCATTAGGTGTAGTACCCTTACTATATCTAGTGACTTCTCGAGCTTAGTGAGAGAGAGACAGTTATTAGATGCCATCCTGAACAGAGTCAGAGAACAGCTTGGGTCAGGTGAGACTAGAGATTTCACTTTGGGTAATGATGATATCTTGAGGTTCCAGGATAGGATCTGTGTACCCAAGGTAAAAAAGTTAATTCTTGAGGAAGGACATAAGAGTCGTCTTAGTTTGCATCCTGGCATGACTAAGATGTACCGAGATCTTAAGGAGACTTTCTAGTGGCAAGGGATGAAGAGGGATGTGGCTCAGTTTGTATCAGCATGTTTAACTTGTCAGAAGGCGAAGGTGGAGCACCAGAGGCCCGGTGGGAACCTACAACCCTTAGAAATACCAGTGTGGAAATGGGACAACATCTCAATGGATTTTGTAACACATTTGCCACGGACTTTTAGAGGACATGACACCATCTGGGTGATAGTGGACCGGTTGACCAAGAGTGCCCACTTTTTGGCGATGAACTTAAGGATGTCTATGGCCAAGTTAGCCCAGTTGTACATTAAGGAGATCGTGAGGTTGCATGGAGTACCTTCAAGCATAGTTTCTGACAAAGACCCACGGTTTACATCCCGGTTCTGGCAAACCTTACAACAGGCTTTGGGGACCAAGTTGACTATGAGCTCAGCTTATCACCCTCAAACCGATGGCCAGTCTGAGAGGACGATTCAGTCATTAGAGGATTTGTTGAGGAATTGCATATTGGATCATCTGGGTGCTTGGGATGAGGTATTACCTTTGATAGAGTTCACCTACAACAACAGTTTTCATGCGAGCATCGACATGGCGTCATACGAGGCTCTTTATGGCAGGAGGTGTAGGACTCCTCTCTATGGGGAAGCGGTGTTGCTTGGACAAGAATTGTTAGAGCAGACCACTGAGAAATTGAGAACGGTGAGGAACAGGATGCAGGCTTCTCAGTGTAGGCAGAAGGCCTATGCAGACCGTAGGAGGAGACCTCTGGAGTTCGCAGTTGGTGATCATGTATTCCTGAGGGTGACCCATACCACGGGCGTGGGAAGGGCTCTCTGCTCAAGGAAGGTTTTGCCCAAGTTCCTTGGCCCTTATCAAATCACGAGGAGGATTGGGCCGGTGGCTTACGAGATAGCCTTACCCCCGCAATTGCCGAACCTTCATCCAGTGTTTCATGTCTCACAGTTGAGGAAGTACGTGTTTGACTCAGCGCATGTGTTGGAAGCCGAGGATATACAGATCAAGGAAGACCTCATAGTGGAAGTACCACCCGTCGCTCTAGAGGATAGCAAAGTTGAGGAGCGCCGAGGAAAAGAAGTCCGCCTGGTTACAGTTATCTGGGATCAGAGAACGGGTGACTCGACTTGGGAGTTGGAGGAGGATATGAGGAAATCACACCCACATCTTTTTGCCTGGTGTCGCAACCTAAATCGCGGTGGGACAACGAACTAAAAATAAATTAATTTGGAAAAAGAGATTACACGTTGCCACCATAGTTTATTGTAGAAAACTATGGAAAACTATAAAAATAAAATAAAGTCTGCGAAAACCAAATTTAGGGTCCGGGAGTCGGTTACGCGTAGGGAAGGTATTAGCACCCTACAGCGCCCGCCCAAAGGCGGTACCTTTAATTAAATTTGCAAAAGAGATGTGTTTTATTTTATATATTTATTTTTCCCAAAAATAAAAAATATTGAACAAAATTATATTTGGAGAGAAAAGGACCCGACAAGGGTTAAAACCTTGGTCCTACGTATTGTCATTGAAAATGAGAAATCAGGGCTACGTAGTTCTTTATAAAACTATTTGAAAAGCCTTTAAATTTTTGGAATGGGAACCTGACAAGGATTTGCCCTGCTCCTACGTATCTCCATTCACAATGGAGAATCAAGGATCACGTAGTTCTTGATAAAACTTGATTACAATATTTAATTTTTAAAGTTGTCTTTTGACATTTTTGAAAATAAGTGTCGTGCGACGCGAGCGGTCGATTAGACACCAAAACAATTTTAATAATTTTTATATTTTGAAAAGGAGTGTCGTGCGACGCGAGCAGTCGATTAGACACAAAAACTATTTTATAATTTTTATATTTTGAAAAAGAGTGTCGTGCGACGCGAACGGTCGATTAGACAACAAAACAATTTTATAATTTTTTATTTTGAAAGGAAGTGTCGTGCGACGCGAACGGTCGATTAGACACTAAATTAAATAAATAAATAAAGAAAGAAAATAATTATTAACTTTTATTAATCATTTTTGAAAACTATTTTAATTTTTATTTCAATTGAATATATTTTTATTATTTTTGAAAACGATGTGATTGAAATGTGATATTTAATTAGAAATAGGTAAAATTGGAAATAGAAAATAAAAGTGCATAAGTAAATATGTGGGTGCAATGAGAAAAACTACATACATAGGAATGGGGTGCACATAGAGAAAATGCATGGTGCATAAAGTAAACTCATTCTAGCCTAAAAAAAGAAATTAAAAGAGTGGGGTGTGTGCTTAGTGAACACGCGGGTACATAAGATAAAATAAAACTAAATGTACGGGGTGTGGGGTTATTATATTTGGGAGTGCATGAAGTAAATAAAACCAAAACAAATGGTCCAATTATGAAACAAATTTTCATAAGTGTGAGAATTAAGTCATGGCGGTGCACGAAGAATTAAAAGAATCTGCCAAAACCTTAAACCTAAATCAAATCCAGAACGCACATCACTTAAGCTCTTCTTCCCCAACTTCATCTTCTACCTCCCACACAAGGCCACCACGCAAACACCATTACTACTACTCACTCCCAAGCCGCCGGCGACATTGCTCACGGCGCCACCACCCACGACGACACCGACAGCCATCTATGCCACCACAACATCATGTGCGTCCACCAATCACGTTCAAAACGCAACCATGCTTGCGGCAAAGCCGCCAACGGTGACGACAACCACTCTCGGAGGTTTGTAAACGTCGGCACCGACACTGCTCGCCACTGTACCGCTTATTGCCGTGTGAAACACTGCTGCACCGTTTCCTCTGCTCGCGTCTTCTTCGAGCCACCAAGCTCGTCGCGGCTGCCATTCCGTCAAAGAGATCGCCGCCAATTACATCGTCATCTTCGCTCTCTGTTTCTCGAAGTCTTTTCAACCCTTCCCCCTTTCTTCACAGTGACTTATTGATTCTTTGTTTTGATTTGTTTTTAAAGAATGGTTTGGATGAAAGTGCGTGAAAAATGGGTGTAGAGGATGGTTGATGATGGCTTAAAATGTTAGAGAAGAAGATGACGGTGCTTGCATGGATGTGTTACCGTAATCAATGAATCTGTCCAAAAAACTCTTTTTAAGAAAAAAAATGTCTAGCGGTTTGGTGTAAAGAGCAGTTGGGGAGTTGAGACCACACGAACTCTGAGCAGCAGTTGGAGGAAGTGAACACAATGGTTGGAGAAAGTTGAGACCATGAGTAACCGTTGTTTTCAAAAACTGTTTTTTGTGTTTTTTTAATTTTTAATTTTTTGAATTTAATTAATAAAAATGAATAGTAATTAATAATAAATAATTATTAACTTTTTAATTT
>Ga0209589_1008428_pt1 | contig 16074 bp, 7 predicted proteins | sample CowpeawhiteBW_FD_187525 | JGI IMG/M metagenome (GOLD analysis project Ga0209589, IMG submission 187525) | Root nodule microbial communities of legume samples collected from California USA - Cow pea white BW (SPAdes) (version 2) | ecosystem: Host-associated > Plants > Roots > Nodule | place: USA... | reverse complement strand
ATTATACAAAAAATATAAACAAATTTGAAAAAAAAAAAAAATGCTAGATATCAGGGCAAAAGTTACCTTGGAGCTGGGTTGACTTGGTTGATTTGATTCAGATGGGTGATTGGAACTAGGTTGATTTGGTTCAGAAGGATGAACTTGTTGGCTCCTACGCAGCCATATAGTACCCAAAGAAATTAATGCACCCAAAAGCAAAAACGGACCAACTCTAGGATCCTCACGGTATATAGAGAGTCCACTAAGACTACCAAGAATACTCTGCTTCAGATTGTTCAGAGGAATATTTTGTGAAATAGGTTCTGTGTCATCAGGGACAAGCTCAGGAGTTCGTAGCGACTGCAACGAGGAGATAGTATTTTCTTAATCAGTAAACTACACAATTAATCCCATCAACAACCTCTCATTTTAAAATATTAACCTGGGCAATTGTGAAATCAAATGATCACAATAATGAATGTAAAGTGACATTTAGAGAAAACCGGTAAACAGAAATTAAATACTCGAGTGAGGGCCAAGGTTATTAATTCAACATTGAATGTGTCCCATACAATAAGGCTTACCTACAAAACCTATTCAAAAGGTAATAAAACTTACAAAGAATGGTAAGTCTCTAGAGTCACCATCAGAAATAATGTTTGCAAGCCAGTGGGTAATCTGCAAATGAAAATAGAAAATATCTTAAAAGAACTGTGCATCTACGTCATTGTACATCATTAGTTTTTACGATGACAATGCACTAAGTTATAAAAGAGATGTAAAAGCAGTTTATCATTGTGAATCTTTTATTGCAAAATGGCAAACCTGTGAAACATCATCTTCGCCCTTGTACCCAGCGACAAACTGGCCTGCAAGATCAGAATCACTAATTAGATCTTGGACCAGTGATGATTTCCAGTTGGATTTTTGTTCTTTTCTCAAATCAACAGCACTACTATTCCTCAGGTAACGAATGACAAACAACCTAGGAATATCAGTCACACTCCGTCGTTGCCCACAAGTGTGATCGCTACCCGCTTGACCAAGGTAAAATTGGCAGTAATCCTACACAATCAATTTAGGTAAATAGCTCAGGTTAGAAATAGTGGCAAAGATGATGTAAAAGTATTTTCAATTCAAAATACATCAGAAAAATTTAAAGAAATAACTCACTTATTTTAGGATTTCGGATTTTGAAAATATGAAAGATATGTTATTGGAGAAGCTTTTGGTTTATTTTGTTGTATAGAATAAAATGTAACACAATATCAAATATTAACAATACCCCAATCTTATCTTCCTAAATCTAAATAATAAATAAATATATTTTTATCTTTATGTAAAAGATATTTCTGAAAAACTAAAAGATTTTTTAAAAACTGATTTAAATAAAAGATATTAAGCAAATATTGTCAATAACTTATGAAGAACATAAGAATTAGGGGCATGTTTAGTTTGAAAAATGAATTTGCTTTCATTTCCTGTTCAAGAGACAATTAAAAAGACATAAAAAATCTCATTTTCATTATGTTTCTCATTTCAAATATTTGTATATGAAACTGAAAACAAAAGAAAAATCTGGCATACACGACGTTGAAATGGAAAAATAGAGCACATTTAGAGAATACTGTGTCTTAGATACTTGGTGGTGACTTTATTATATTGTCTGAAAATGATAAATACAATTGATTATATTTGTTCCTATAAATCACATATTGTTTCCGTTATACAATAAGTACACAATAATCAAAATTGATTCTCAACAAAATGAAAAGGTCAAGTTCCGAATGTTTTGTGTTAGCATGGAAGCACTGGGATGTGGGCCAAAGCAATAGTACTATAAATGTCACGAAATAAATGAGTAGAAGTAATAGGTGAGGCATAACTGTAATGTGAACCCTTTTACATTATCTACAATGAATATAAGAACCTATGCCTTTTCAAATGCCCCTATTTCCATAATTTCCATTAAAAAGGGCAAAACCAATACTCCAAGCCACTGTAGGCTAGTGAACAAAACCATCTCTGTCCATATGTAATAGATAATACATTTTATATTTAACAAAACAAGTGCATCATCCGAAAAAGATAAGTAACACCTGGATGAATATGTAAAATAGGACATTATACTGTGGTAAAATCTGGATGGATATGCATAATAAAGCATTCTAATGATTTAGTAGTGAAATTAGGTCATGTGACTAGTTCATCAAAGTGACGTATAATACAGCCATCATCTTGCAGATTAGATGCTGTCAAAGCAGCAATTTAGAATAAATTTTTGCTTTGATGCCCATGGGTCATTGTCAAATGAAATTGGTATTCTTAAAAAAGTTCTCTAATGTTAAATCAATCACTGATGTCAAGCATCAGCATTATGAGATTTACTCTGATAAAAAAGAAGGGTAATTCACTTAGAAACACCAGCTAAAAAGTAAATCATTCAAATGAAAGAAAAAAAAAATACCTTTTGCTTTTCACCATCAAGCCAAGCAAATGTCAACCGCCTTCCCTTAAATGCATCCACAGCTGGAGCTAAGGATTGATTTTCAGATGATGCATCCACTTGGCTGTACTTAGAAAATGTTTCTTGGACCCTGTACATAGTCTATGGAACAAAATTACAACTCTACCAAATTTGAAGCTGTAAAAAATAAAGGGTATAGTCGGTTTAGCACAATAAGTATTGAGATATTTTTTTTAGTACAGCAAGAAAAAAAAAATTACATTCTTAATACAAAAACTTTAATTTGTTAATTTTATTTAAACTCTGTTAATGGTTGAAGTAATTGAATATGTGTTTTGGTCTTTAGTAATTGGTATGTGTGTTTATTAAAGGAAAAATTAATGTTAATATGTAATTAACCTTGAAGGACTCTTTGCCTTTTGCTTTATAAATTTAACCCTTAGTGGTTTCTTCAAAGTTAATTGCATGTCAACATTAACTTTCCTCTTAATAAACACAAGTGACAATTACTGAAGATCATACTTGTGGACTTACCTTAACTATTTACAGAGTTCAAACAATATTAATGGAATTAAAGTTTTTTACTAAGATTGTAAGTTTTGTTCTCACTGTACTAAAAACAAAATATAGCCATACTTGTTGTTTCGAACGAGCTATTTACCCAAAATAAAAATGAAAACTAGAATAGAGCCTCAAGTTTACTTTACTAGGAACCTATCAAAACTTAAAGTATCAATTATTATAACAGTGATTTGACTTTTATAAGGAACTAAAATTAGCATAATTCTCGATATAAACAAATTATGCCCAAAAACGAGACTAAGAAGACATACTTCACGCATTCTGTTCAGCTCCAGACTTGGCCTTCCAACTACAATAGCACAATACCATATCATTGTATCATAACCAGCACGAGAATAGCCATGAGGATCACAACCTAGCTCCATTGATGTCACACTCCTTAGTTGCCGAAGCTCTGGAAGCAAAAAGGGTGAACAAAAATTTACCATTATATTAACAAAAGTTAATATTAATAATGCCTTGAATAGAATAAGACATGCATCAGATGGACAAACTAATTTATTTATATATACATTCAAGGAGTATTTGTTGTTATACGCAGTAAAAATAGTAATCACTACCTAGTACCTAGTCACAAGAAATTGACAAGAAAAAGCCCAAAGGCACATAGTATGCAAACAGACAAACAGTTTTGGGTTAATATTGTGGTCCTTGCCACATGTGTTGAGAACAAAAATTAGTCAAAGTCATTGCCTACATGATATTGGACATCCCAGTTTTTATTTTCATTTCTCTTCAGATGAATGAACTTGATACTAAAGTTTTATAATGTATTGTCATACAGGAGTAAACTATCATATTTGTTTTCTGAAAACGTTTGGTTTATTCCAATCTAGGTAGAAGGTAATTCCATCTATTTCAGGATTAGATCTTTGAACTCTCAATTGAAGTTAGTGCACTAGTCCCACAGCAGAGTCTCCACCCAATTTTCCCAACCTACCTTTAAAAATTACAGGTACGTAATTTTTCATTTAGGAAAAATTATGGCTATCAAACATGCGAATGTGAACAATGAATTTGCATCTACCTTGCTGTTTATTATTTTCCATCAAGTTCAGAAAAATTGAATTGTTGATAGAACCTGCAATACACAATGCATAGACAGTCAGTTGATTGGAAGGGCAGATGTATATTCGTATGGTAATGGAGTAATATGATGAAAGATGAAACAGACCATGGTGAACCACAGGTTTGACACCAGGGTCTTTAAGAAATACAATAGCCGGTGCAGATTCCACCCCAAATCTGAAATTTGAAAACAGATAAACCAAAATAAATTCAACACTTCAATGACAGATCAAGCAATGAACCAATAGGCTGGTGAATATAACAATATTCATAGCACCATCCTCTTCTGTACAGAAAATGTAATGCAGAATATTGTTTTCCTGATTCATATTTTCTGAAAATTGTCACTTACGCTCCCAACCAATAGGAAGATTCCTCTTCCCGCCAGAGAATGAATGCAAATGAAGCAAAAGCCCAATAGTCTTTAGCTGCTTGTCGTATAAATGGGGCAGCACGCTCACCAAATGTTGAGAAAAAGAGGACTTTTACCTATATGCGATGATTCACAGAAAATAAACCTTAAAACAGATAAATTCTAGATCTACTCAATCAGAGGGCATCCAAACAAGATTAAGTGGGTCTTAGGAATATATTATTTCAAGGAAATAATTGTTATTTTTCTAGCAAGACTACCATAAAGATGACAAAAATGAATTACTATTTCCTTAACCTTGAAACTTGGCCCAGAGGTGGAAAATTATTTTTTGAACATCTACAAGCTAATTGCAAAGGAGGACAAAAGTTGTATAACGTGTAAAAAATGGAACTTTTGAAACCAAAAGGATTTTTCTTCTCCAAGATTAATCAAAGCCAAATATAAGTAATAGTTATTTCAAACCTTTCATAGCACCATGTTCTACCAGCATATTTTCAGGTCAACCAGGCACAAGCTGAATGTCACAATTCATGACTCGAAAATTATTGTTTACGCATATTATGGTAGAAGACTGATTTCTGAACATATTAAATGCATTATTGCTGCCACAAGACAAGATGTGGTAGTGTAACAGTAGTTGTTGCTCATTGGCTAGAATTAGGGCAGAAAACTTAAGATACAGAAGAAAAGTGGCTAATGTGTTTCCGATGACATGCTCAAAAAGAATATTACACCACTGGACAAAAGAAGTTTAGCATTTTCTTTAAATAAAGATTGACTGACCACTATTTTTCAGCCATATCTTTAAGCTATTGCAAACTGTACAGGTTACAAATTACTAAGCAAGGAAACTGAGCAACAGTTTACAGATGCATTACAGCCATTTGTAACCTAATTATATTGGATAAAATTGACTTCTCAGTAACCTCAATCAGTTACACCAGAAATCCAGTAAAAGATCCACACAATAATATGAAAATCGTGTTATGAAGTGTGTGGCATTCTGTAATTTGAAATATTTTCAGGTAGGGTTCCTTAAATATAATTTTCCTCAAACAATTAACAACTTAAATAAACATTAAACTTTATTCAATAAAAAAATGTGTGATGAAAGTACAGAAGTTGACTAGTAGGTGGAAAATATAAGAACGATATTTATGCTAAGAAAGTCAGAGAGCAAAATATGTAGATTTTTTTAACAGAAGAGCAATGTAATTGTACCTTATGATGACTAGTTTTACCAAGAAAATTTGGCACCTGAAATTTTGAAGTGGCATTCCAAATACCCTTAGTAACCATTAAAACTCACAATAGATAATTTATATTCCAAAAGCAAATCAAGTTAGTTGGACATTGGACAATAACAATGAAAGCATGATAACCCAATAGGAGTTAGTTTTCAAATTAGATATGCCATGAACTTGTTTAAAATCTTTGTTCAATTGTCCTTCTACCAAAAAAATATTATTTTCATTATTTTAAAAGCAACCTTTCTAAGAATAATAACTGAATTGGTCAATCTTCGACGCTATACCTATTTCTATAAGCTAAAGACCAAATAAAAAAATATTATCATGTATTTGGTTATCACTTATTCACTTTGTTTTTGGTTACTTAGGCATCATTTCATAAACTCCACCCTTTTCTGTGTATTGTTTTAAATATTTACAAAGCATATCCTGAGCCTAGACAAAAGTAGAGGTTGTGTTAGGCAGTCAACTTCTAACATAAAAACAGTGCTAAATTTGTATGGCATGGACATATGTGACTGTTTAATGCTGGATAATTTGGTAATGAAATTTAAGAAAGGCCAGATGAAAGAAGGAGAAACACTTTCATGTTTATTTAGTATGGGAAATATTTGATAATGAAGTAGAGATACAATAATACTGAAGAAAACAATACCATGTAATGGGAAATATTTGATAATATATTTTCCTATCAAATAATATCATATATATTTAATATAATCAATTCATATTTTTAACATATTTAAATCATATTTTTAACACGTTTACCAGAGTTTCCCTTGAGTAGTAGTTAATTTGAGGTAAAGCCAGTATAGTTGTTGCAAACCAATTTGTAACCTTATCAACCGTAAGCTCACCATTAAACCTGACACAAGAAAATAATTTATAGTAACTCCATGTAGTAGAAATGACTAGTGCAAGTAGACTACAAACATGATATAATAATGATTATTGACCTACTTATCCAAATGTGAATTAACATGTCAGTAAAGTTAAAAAAAATCAAAACTCCTATTCTCTAATCTCAAATGAACCCTTGGTTAAATAATAAAACTCACCTTCTAATACATTTAGGAGAACGACATCCTGCAGGAATGGCAACAAGAGATGGAACACCTGGACCATTGTTTTCAATACATCAAGACAAGGAAATGCTATCTTTATCATGGAAAACTTTAAACAGACATCTACCATTGAAGACAGAAACAGGCATTTGTAAGTCAACTAGAAATTAGAAGTAATGGCAATTTATAAAGCTAAACCCCTTTTCTAATATTGCATCTCTAGTAACAACACTAATATTTATTTACAAACTTGAGGGGGAGTGTTGTAAATAGCATATTATCATGATAAAAAATATTCTCAATATCTTCAAAGTAATTAGGAAAAATATTAAGAATCTTCTTATTCATTTCAGCATAATTTTTTTTTCTTTTCTCAAAGGTTTTGATATTACAAATAGAGACTACGAGAATGTAACTAGTGTGATTGTAATTAATAAAATAATTATTTATTGTCCTACATATTTCAGGTCTATGTTGTAGCGAGCAGCAGAAAATCCACTGTCGCTTTCCACCATGACCATTTTTCAATAACATTGCTATCAAGTTGAACAGACTCATCATTGAAGGAAGACTGAGAATGCATAGAATTGTATATGTTCTGAACACAATATGTATTTATATTGTATTGTGTGTCTAATGCAGAGCACACAATATGTATTTATACTATTGAATAGAATCAATTATGTTGAATATAGAAAAAATAGGATTTGAGAATAATCTCCTTTGTGTAGAAAATACACATAGGGATTGTATTTATAATAAAGAAAATATGGGCCAAAATACATATGAAGACTAATAACAGTAGAAACAGAAAATAGGATATTAATGATATCTTAACAAATTACAATAAAGGCACATAATAATATGGAATCAATCATCCTAATTTACGATATTATGTAACGGTTGATTTTCTAGAAATTTGTAACCGCTGATTATATTCTAACAGTCTGAAATAGTTCTCTTCTTATAATTATGTTGTCGCAGTTCATGAGCGAGAATAAAGAGAGCAAGAGTGGGACTAGAAAGAGACCATTGTAACCAGACTAAACATTTGATCTTGTTGTCTCCAAACAAGATAATTTGGAGTCACATAATTAAGATAAAGATCTTGTTCAGAAAGAAAATAAAGAGGAATTTTCATAGTCAAACTAAATTATGCAACCTATGTGCTTGACTTGTCATCACCATAGCAAAGAATTTTCGTCATCAAGTTTCTCTGAAGTTATGAGAAAACGTGATTGGATCTAGCAGCAGAATAAATATGACAACCACTGCTAGTTGCAGTTCTGTGAGTTTGAAACCACATTGCCTAAGTCACCGCAGGTAGCAGAGGGGAACGTTGTGGAATATTCTTTTAGGCCATGGATCACTATGCTCTAATACCATATTGAAAGAAAATTATATTGAAACTGAATGGAAGATGTACCTTCTGAAGAGTTAGTAATTCTCTATTAAATTTGCTGTTATTGAGCAGCCAAATACAGATGTGTGGTACCTTATGGAATATCATCTATATAACTGTGTTTTTCTCCCATTACACAAAAAAATCTAGGCCAGTCACAGCTTTCTGTCTAAAAAGTATACTATTATTTTAATTTGATTATAAGGTCATCATTTTGTATTTATATTTAATCATTTATAGTTAATCAACATAGAAGGAAACCACCAATAATAAATCTGTTTTATCACAGGTATCCATGGATAGATGCAACACGATTGTTATAAAGAAATACTCACAAGTCTCACACACAAGTGTGTATTAAGTATACACAAAAAGAAACATACTCGGAAACAGCACGCATTGAACTAGTCTGATTTGGATAAAATGGAACAATCTTTACAGTGAATTTACAAATAATAATTGCACGTTTTGTATAGAATGCTCCTTATATTGGACTGTTTTATAAATATATAACAGAAGGGTCAAATAAAACAACTACTTAAACAAGGGAACATTCATTTTTTATAGGGATCCCACAAAAACAAAAGGGCAGAAACAAAAATTTGACTGTATTCAGCACATACCATTTCTAAAAAATGGTTTTCCAGTTGATCTTCTATCTGCAAGGTATATGGCAAGCTCCTTCTCACCAAGTTCCACCACACCAATGTTTGCAACAACATCCAATAAAGAAGCTAAAAGCAGAGAAATTCATCAGAATAAACTGGTCATTGAACTGGTGACTAAAATAATAACAAAGGGCTTGGATATCAATTAGATTAAATCCATGTAAAATATAAAGAATAGTGCCATAAATTTATCACTGTTTAGGGAAGGAAACACTGCCAAAAAACAGACTAAGTGGAAACTTCCAAGAGAAAGAGAGAGACAGAAACAGAGATAAGGGGAAAGATACACCTGAAACAAGTTCGCATATTTCTCATTTAACTTCAATTTACTGTGACAAGGAAATTTCTCTCCCTTTTCTAGCAATATAATTCAAAAACCTAAAGACTAAGTGACTAACTCAAGAAAAATTAAATGCTATTAGTCAGAAAAGGGTAACATTTCCACAGAAATATATCACGTGCATAAAGAAAAAAATTTATCCCAGGAGTTAAGTTTAAAAAACTTACCAATTTTATTCCAGGACTTGGAAAATTGAGCACAATTTTCACTCCCTGATGAATACAACTGATACAAATACATCCAACATCAAATTCAAGTTAATTTTTTAAAAGAATCAAATAGATAAAAATTATGGAAGCAGGCAACAATGGTGATATACAATCTTTACAAGAAAGATTGATCAAATATATCTTTCAAGAGACATCATGTTACTAAAAAGTAAAGAAAGCTGATGAATATCTTTCCAATTTACAAAATGGATTAAATATGACTAGTTTTCCATTTCATGGAATAATATGATGAAAAGCAAATAATTTACCAACATATAGTTATAGTCTCAAACATACCACCACATTTCTTTTGGAAAAATAATGTTCCAATATTATCAAAAATAATGCTATCTTGAAAGTTCACGTGACATTCCCAATTCCTATGTTTGAAGCAGTATAACAAAAGGTGCAAGAAGGGATGGTTAAGGTGCTAAAATCAGGGAACAGGAGTCAGTACCTCTTGATTAAGGTGCAGCCACTTCAATGAGACATGCCATTTTGGTTCATTCATTTAACCAAGGCATGACTTTAATGTATTATTATTTAATACAAGAGCCTTATCCCTCTATGTGAGGTCCACTACAATGGATAACACCAACACTATTTGGCCCAATTAAAGATTAAATCTTCAAAGATATTATTTACCTTGAGATCCCCTTAACTCATGCCTCCTAAGGGTCCCTTTTGGTCTACTTTTCATAGGACTAAAAGGCATGCAATCTACTCTCCTCACAGGTGTGCCACTAAGCTGGGCTAAAGAAGGACTAAGGCTAAGATACATGCAGTGACTATGTTGCTAGTATATTACAAATAGGAAGCTAAATTATCTCATAATGACTAGTCAGGACAACATATTTCCTATTAGGGTTGTCAATCAATTTCTCAATTCACCAAGTGATAGGCATAGGAATGCAGTTGATCAAATAAGATAAATCAATGAATAGGGGTGACGCTATCATCCAAGGTGGAATGGGCAGGAAATGCTAGTGATAGACGATTCATGATAGGCTACTGTGTTCTAACTAGTGGAAACTTGATCTCTTGGAAAAAGAAAAATATGAAGCAAATTGTAGGTACAAGATCAAGTACAGAAGTAGAGAGTATCTTGTGGTTAAAGCATTTGCTTCAGCTGTTCAAATTTTTGAAGATAGGTCTCACAGAACTTGCTTCAATCAACATTTCTCCAAATCCTATCATACACAAGATATAAAGGTTAATTGTCCTTTCATTACAGTGGAGTGAAGATCTCCCTTGGCATCATCAAGACTACTTTTGTAAGCTCTAAGGAACAACTTGCAGATAGACAAACTAAATCCTTACAAGATCCTTCGATAGGCTACATATGTAACATGCTCCCTACTATTTGAGATATTTATATTTCAGCTTGAGAGGGAATGTTTATTATTCTTTTAAGGTTGTTCAAGATTAACTCAACCCTATAAAATCGACTTGTAAAATAAAATGAGATTTGTACACTTATATATTGCTCATTATCGTTACTCGTAAGGTTGAGGATCCCGTTACCATTGCATAAATCACTTGTTACATTGTGGGCCTTAATTAGAAGCACAAGCAGAGTGGTGGTGTTCACCCCTTGGGGCTTTCCATCCTCATGGCTGGTTTGATCCCTACACTAGCACACCCTCCCTATACTGAACAAACTCCTCAGGCATATTGAACTTTGGCAAGGAGATTGTGAAATTAGCTATTCATGCATTGCTTGAAGCTGTAGAGAGTGGAGGGAAGAACATAGAAGTTGTTGTGGTGATAAAAGGGCATGACCTGCATCAACTGGAGGAAGCTGAAACAGATGCCATTATTGTTGTTGTGAGATTGAAGCGGAGAAAGTAGCAACAAAGGCTACTAGAAAAGACCATCTTAAGGAGACGTGACTTTCTATTTAGTGTGTGATGCAAGCAGTGTTCTTGCTAGGTAATGGCTATACTCATTGAAGCTAAAATTGATTCCATTGTGTCTGAGATTGAAATAGGGAAAATGACTGTTGAGGCTGCAAAGAGTACTTTTTTCTAAGGAGACATGATTTATGCTACTTTTGTTTAACTTGTGAATTATTCTTACTAAAAACATGGTTTTGTAAGTTAAGTTAGGCCTAAACTCGCTTTCAAATTAGTATAATCAGATTTTATTCTTCCTTGTTATATTGCCAGGTTTAACTAGGGATAATTGATTTGATCCAAAACTTTAGGATCTCAGTAAGTGAAATACTCCGATGCAAGTGTAGAAACCAATATTTAAGGCATCATGGAAAAAAAAGTACAAGATTTATAGTCAATACAGTTTCAGAAACTCAGATTTTCATTCAATTAAATATAATATAATTTAATTGAAAATAGTTTTAATTTCATTCAGTAGTTATGGAGGTCAATAGTGGTAAAAGTACAGTTAATTTAGTTATACAAAATAAAAATATGAGTTAAAAATAACAAGAATAATTCAGCATGAAAGTTAGACGGTGATCACATTTGTTACAACATATCAACATATGTACCTGAATTAGCCATGGCTTAACATCTGGAAATATATACTGGAAGTCACTAGCTGTAATGACTTTAGAAGAATGATCCACAGATCCTAAGAGGTAAAAGATTTTGCATCCATCAATAAAAAAGTTTCCATGTCACATATCCATTGAAAAACTTCACATCTAATGAATGCTTTGACTAACCAGATTGGGCCTGAAGTAAAGGGAGGTTCAATTCTGAAATATGTTTCCCTGCATATTGCTTGCTGGCACTCTCAACAATATGCTACCATTGTAAAATTATATCATTTAATTAAACCATTTGGAGATGATAGTAATCAGGGATGATACAAACATTTACAAGAGAGATCTTAAAAACAGACACAAGTTTAAAACGATGGAAAAGAGAGTACTCACAAGTTGTTCATCAATACCAAATATGTCATAGTCTCTTTTCCATAAAGGATTTGTCAGCAACTCATAAGCATATCGAATCTGTAAAGCATGCTCTCATTGCAAATCACATGAATAAAACCATAGTAAATCCACAATGCTAATGTGGTAGTGAACAGCAATCAAACAAAAATCATGAGTAATACATAAAACCGTGTTAAAGTACCAGGGCATATGATAGGAAAAAAGAAATACCAATTTATCAGTAAGAGTACTACAGTCTCATTTCATGAATGCATACCCACCTCTTTATAACATGTTCGTGAGTTATGATATCCAAAACAGTTTCTGCATATTAATTTCATAATAGCTACACTGCACGCTCACATGTAGTTCACGTATCACAATTTAGTTTTTCTCTGAATTAGGACTTGGGACCTAACTCAAATCATTGTTCTTTCTAATCAGAGATACTTATTTGAATCACAGTTGTTACCGGCACTCAAATATTCTTAGGCCTTGTGACTTTGGGCCAATAAGGTTGTTAAAGCCCTCTTTCACCTATCATCCTTTGACCCAGTACATATTGGGCTTACCAATAACTCAAAACTGTGGAGAGGATACCAATATCTCAACTAATTGGGTTTTCTCCATGGTCCCTATATGACTTTTGTAATATTATACACTATATATAGGAGTGTGTAACTTAGTATCATGTTTTCATATTTTTTAAGACACTTTTCAGATTTACCTTCCAGAATTCTTAGTTTCACAATACTTTCACTATACTTTCCGTTGCTCCTTACCAGCTTGGAATGTGGCAAATTCACGTGACTAAATAATGGATCTAGGATAAGCTCTTGTACTATCAAAAAAATTGGCTGACTTAATTATATCTCTATATAAGTCATATTTCTAGTCAATATGGAACTAAACCACAACCTTTGAGGCCATAATTAAGGCAGGCCCCTAAGAGGGCCAGTGCTCCCTGCGATTAAGAATGCTTTACAACAGTGTTCACTGGAAACAAGGCCATGGAAATAGTACCCAGTCACTTATCCTTGTAAATTGTATCATGAAGTGTGTGGATGTGGGTGTTTGTAGTGCCATTTCATTCAAAGCTATTCTATCCTATGTCTCTACAAACAAACCAATACCAACAAGAACAATCAAATTTTGTATGCAGAATTAAATCTTACTGAAAAGCCCTGGTTCTTCGTATGCACCAATTCACGCTAGGCTAACTTCAATAGAAAGACCATACTTCAACTATACATTTGAAACTCACGTATATAAACAAAGTTTTCCTCTCTTCACATCATTCCAAGAGAGTGTTTGCAAGACCATATTAAGGCATTAAGGCAGGTGCAGTCCAACGTCAAGGCAGTACGTGTTGATCTCTGATTAAGCAGATTTGTAGCCTTAAAACCATGATGATGGGATTCATTCAAATAAATTCAACAGTCTCTGTTTGGAAGTATTAAGTATAATTTATATAATGTGAATCAAACTAGTCCTAAGAAAACAAATTGAATCATGAAACCAACACAATAAACTTAAAAGTTAAAACTAGATTTGGCCAAAGTGTAAACCAAGTGTAATGATCCTTATCATATGAGGGTGGTCTTAAAGCCATATGATAAGTAACACAAAGTACTTGGGGAATCCACCCTCAAAAGCTAGTTATTAAGGGGGGAAGAACCAAGCACTTGATACTCCACCGAACCTCCCATATTACTTGATGTGGGATTTGAGCACCCCATAATACCAAAGTCACTATCACCTTAGGAGAATGTTGTTCTTAGGAGAATTTTGTGCATCATACTGTAATTTGACTGATAGACAAGATAGCTGATAAATGACCTCTCAATTACCTTTAAAAACTCATGAATATCAAAAGCTTCGTCAGCAGAATTCCTGAAAGACAATTTAACTAATGTCATAAGATTATTAATAGCATGTTATGTAACCTATCACACAGAATGCTCCACAAAAGTTTAAGCACACTCAACAAACTAAGACCCGAAAACCTATTCAACAAACTACATGAAAAAACAAAATGACTATTCTTTATCTGAAATTTTGCTAAAAGAATCTTAGCTACCCTATTATGGCAATTAAACAATTTTTTACATAGAATAAAAACTCCAATTTAAAAAAAATAAAAATGAAAAGTACACACACACACATCTAAGGTGCCCTAACTAAAAATAAACTTAATAGAAAAATGTAAGAAAATAAAATAACCAAGCTACAGTAAATAAGCTAGGTAAAGTGAGCACTGGGCACTAACCTAGGCACTACTCATCTCAAACAGAAAATGCAGAAACCAAGCATTTAACTATCCCTTCATCTTGCACCATACACACTTTTTAGGACTAAATGTTCAAAATAAATCAGGCAGTGAGTAAGAATTCCCTTTATGAATATCTGTTCATCCACAGTCCTTACACATAAACCGGAGTTTCAAATTGTGGATGGGAAAAGCATACTCCTTAATCACATCACAAATCCAATCCATGCACACAGCAAACGTTCGATTGTGCGTTTAGGTTACTTTATATTGAGAAAATAACCACTTTTATTTTAGCTTCTTGAAATTCCTTTAGCAAAAAATAAAAAACAGAAAAAAAAGGGTATGTGTAAAATTTAGAGTATATTCACAGTTACCACTGCCAAATGCTAAAATACAATAAAATCATCCCATAAACTAATCAAACGAGACATGAATGAATTACATTTTAGATTCAAGCTTCTCGTAAGCCTCTTGCACTTTTTCAACGGAACTATAGCTCTCAATTTGCAAAACTGCAATCACCAAACATACAGAAATAAAAAATCAGTTTTGCAATAAATAAATAGATAGATTGATTGATAAAGAAGGAATTACCATCGTAATGAGAACGAGGGAAGGCATTGGGAATAACGAAGAGCTGGTAGTACATGGCTCCGGCGAAGAGAATAATAGGGAGCGTGTAGGCTCTGAAGGTGGAAGCCACAGAAAGTGAGCGTGAAGGAGAAGAATTGGCCGAAACCCTTGACATGGCTACGGAACCAGGAGCGCTAATCCTGGTTTTGATTGTGATTGCAGTGAGTGAGTGAGATTTGTAAGCTACTTTGGTGGTGCCTGTGTTCCTTTGTGTAGTTCTAAATGAACAAACTTTGTTCTGTACGTTTAAGGTTCTAGCTAGAGTACTCTTGCTCCCTGGTCAAGTCTTCTCTTTGCCTTTTCATCTATCTCTCCTATGTTCCATGAGCTTTTGCAAAAGTTTAAACATTCAAAATTTGAAGAGAACAATCTCAATCCCAACCATTCACTTCATAATAAATATGTGAGTATCCACATTTTTTTATTATAATAATAAAAAAATAATTTTTATCATAATTATTAAAAGAAATAATATATGAAATAATTTTTAACATTTTATTTTAGTAATTAATTAAAGTTTAAAATATAATTATACAATTTTAAAAAAATAAAATAATTAATAAACAGTTACTAAAAGGAAATTTTGATACAAAATTCTGAGTGAACCAAAACAGAATCTAAGAGATATATTATTTTGGTGTTATCATTTTTTTTTCCTTATATGAACGCGTTGGATAAAATTTTAATTTTATGATATTCTTTTAAATCTTAATGTAATACTCTTTTCAATATAAAGTTTATGCACATATTAAAAAGAATTATCTATAAATATATTAAAATTTAAATCACAAAATATATGATATATACATATATATATATATATATATATATATATATATATATATATAAATATTATATTTTT
>Ga0209589_1008424_pt1 | contig 16075 bp, 8 predicted proteins | sample CowpeawhiteBW_FD_187525 | JGI IMG/M metagenome (GOLD analysis project Ga0209589, IMG submission 187525) | Root nodule microbial communities of legume samples collected from California USA - Cow pea white BW (SPAdes) (version 2) | ecosystem: Host-associated > Plants > Roots > Nodule | place: USA... | reverse complement strand
TATATATATATATATATATTCTTTCGAGAAAGAATATCATAATTAAAAGAAGATACAAAAGCATGAAGCTATACTAAACCCATGTTATAAACATTATCAAAACCCAAATTAAAGAAAATTGTATATATTCTTGAGGAAATCAATCTTAAGTAAAGGATACAATTCCACTAAAAAAAGTTAATTTTTCCATCGGACAAAATTCATATCTATTGTGTAAAATTTATCAGTAATTTGATATTATTTACGGAAGAAAAATTTTTTGTATAAGACCGCATAAATAAATTTACATTCAAATTTATTCGTAGAAATTACAGAATAATCTATACGTAAATTAGATATAGAATATAACTACCTCATTGATAGATTTAGGAGAAAAAAATATATAAAAAGCATCTTTAATCACAATATACAATATTTAACATACCAAAATAAATCCTACCATCAACACTCAAAAAACACTTACGAGAGTAGCAAAGTAAAAAAACTTATGAGGAATATACCATTCAGTGCAGATAAAGAAATCCAATCTTCCATTTGTCGCGAGCAGTGAAAGTCTTTTCCATCTCAACAAGGGCACTTAAAAAGTGTCAAATCAATGTTATCATTATCTAAACATTTTCTTTTAAATTAAGTTTTTGGATACTTTAGTCAATCTTACGTAGTGACTAGAATCTTTGCATTTGCGTTTTGAGAATCAAAATGTTATCAATAATTAAGAGAGTTGATTGTCTTAAGTGATCGATGTATGTATGTAAAAGAAAACTTACTCTAAACTCCAATTTTTCGTCGAATTAATTCACTCGTCAACAGAAAATGAACTCTGATTCGAAGCAAAGCAATCAACATGAGTAAAAGAAAACATGTTGACAATGGGAACGGATGAGCATGAACAAAATGAACAAGAATGAGAGCAAATAAATTTTCAAAACAAAAGAAGATGATATAAAACTATATTTTTTTAATATATTTTGTTCCTAACTCCTGTATACAGTAGTTGAACTCAGATAAAATAAGTAAGGATGACAAATTAGATTTTTTCAAACTTATTATATATAATTCTAAGAATGTTAAAGAATTATTTTTTATTATCTTTAATTCTTGAATTTTCATGAAATTTTTCAAATTTAATTGATATAGATTTTTCTTTATCTTCATCACAAGCACTTTTATAGAAAAAAATCAAATTTTTTTGTTCTTCATCATAATTTTTCTAATATAAACTTATTTCATCTCGTCTATTTTGAAAAAAATAATTTTATCACCGTCTAGTGGTACAAAATAGACAAATTTATCATATGTAAAAAGAAAATAAATTGTTTTAAAAAAAGATACAAAATAAACTTATTTAAAAAAAGAAATTGATCTGTCTAAAACATTACTTAACTCCTTAATTTTACATGTTACATTTTTAAAAAGATGAGAAATGCGAGGTGAAGATCGATATAAAAAGGGAGAATATATAAAAGAGAAAAGTAGAAAGATACAAAAAAAAAAAGATAAAAATAAAAAATTATATATAAGATTTTAAGAAAAATTTAAAAAAAATTGATATAAATAATATACAAAAAATTAATTAAAATTTTTTTGGAAGAACCATAGCTCACCTATATCTATAAGAAGGTTCGCCTTGTGCCTATATAAAAAATATGTCTTCATTTACAGAAAAAGAAGAAAGAACTAATTTGTTGTTACATAAAAAATCCATATTTAACAAGATTTTATCTAAAAAAAAATTATATATAAAATTCGTATGTTACACTTAATTTATCTGTGAATTTTAATCCGTATATGATTATTCGTAGATAATTCTGATTTTTTCAGTGTTGGTATACTTATGTTAGTGTATGCATTTCTTTTTCTTTTTAAAACATGATAAACTTTATAACACAATATATTTATGTTACTTCACATATTTAAGAAATATATATTTTTAAAATATATTTGAAACGTTGAAATGAATATGATATAATAAATAAAACAATTAATTATTATAGATAATCAGTTGGTAACTGCATTGATAATCATTTAAAGAAGGGAAGTGACTTTTCTTAAGAATAATATACGATTTAGGAAACATGACAATTGTTTTATCTCCCCTCCTTCATTAACCGAGTTTTGTCTGTTAAGTTATCACCAATATTATAATTCAATTTAACTTTAGTGTTTGCATTAATCCGTCTTTACAAAAGGATTAAGGTTTAACAGAGTCTTTTAATTTGAACCGGTATAAAATATTTATGTATAAATTTTTTACTTTTTACTCTCCTTATTTTACAGAAATTATTAAAATAAGAGAAATTTTTAAATTGAATGATAAACTTTTAAGCAAACATTTTAAAGCATAATTTTTATTAAGAAACTAATTCATTGCATGTTTTGATCCAAATGTGAATATTCAGTTGTGTGATTATAATATTATTCTTTTAATTTATTTTGTATATTTGTTGTAGTACAATTGAAATGTATCGACAAAAATATTTTTTATAATAATACCATCAAAGTACTCACTTATTTCATAACTATAGTATCAAATTTTAGTGACTAATAAATGATTAATAATTATAGTAACTAAATTTGATACAAATTTACAAAATTAAAAATTATTGGTTACTAAAATAGTTATTATTATAAATAAAAATTATAATTGGTCATAAATTGACTTTTAAAATTAGATTTTGACTACTAAAAAAAATTGGTCACTCAAAATTATTTATTTAGATTTTAACTATCAGAATGACTTAGTTTCTAAATTGATCTTTTATTAATTAGTGACCAATTATAATTTTTTTTAAATTAGTTTCTAATTAAGAATTTTTTGTAATGATGAAACATTATTATAAAGATAATAGTTAAAAATTAAACATATATTTGATAAATAAATTAAAAATCTAAATTATTCAAATTGAACAAAATTCTAATCTTAAAAAGAATTAATTATCATCCCACATAATTAAAAATAATAAAAAATTAAAAAATAGTAAAAAGATTATAATAAATTATTGATGGATCGCATGCGAAATTCACTTTGAATCCAATTCAAAAACATTTAATTTGTAAATTATGTGAACTGAATTGAAGTTGTATATTTAATTCAACGAACTACCCGTAATAAACTGAATTAACTTACGGATTTAACTCCTTTTGAAGACGTGTACAAACTTGAGTGAATGTGGGATTGAAAACCGGAACCAGTGATGTGGATACAGCAGTTGATGAGAAATTATTAGATTCAAAAGAAGGGATAATTCAGTTGGTCCACGTACCTCTCTACCTTTAACCGAAAGTGCAACTGATACTTCATATGGTTTGTGGTAGTTATTGTGACTTCAAATTCTTATGCCATTCCCACTGCATCAAATGGGAATATTTTTGGATAAATCAATGTCTTCCAAAGCTACTTTGCTTATTTCCATCATTGCAGTAACTACACGACTATTCCTTTTTCTTTTTTTTAATTTTTTTTACATTTTTTGCTATATTAGTCATTCAGTTTATTTAATTAGTTTCTCCAACTATGTCAATTCATCAAAAACTTTTAATTTGATTATTGTTGATCGTTTAAAATAACAGGTCAAATACATACTCAGAATTATTCCTCGAGTCTGTTATTATTTTTTTGCTTCTCTAAGGTATCACTATCCAAACAGAATAGTAAATATTAAATGATTGTTTATTTTGTTAATGTCTTTTATACTATTCTTGAACATTATAACGATTTTAATATGGGACTTCTATAAAATCGTCACTATTTATAATATGATCCTTTTAAGTTGTTACTCTTTTCTCATTTAAAAAGCTATATGGTATAGCTTCTTTAATGATTTTGTTGAAGCAAAGATCTCTTTATGATATAAACTATAAAGTATGTTTTTACACATATACAACAACATGATTATTATTATTTTTTTCAAATACAAGTTTATATTGTATATAGGTCAATGATAATCCTTGTATATATATTAAATTTATTATCAACGATTTGAAGTGCTCTGGAAGATTTTATCTCTTTTATCGTTCTATGCTACCTTGCCTTTTATGATTTCATTTATTTGTCAGTGTAGACTTATCGTTTGAACATTTCCATAGAATATTATACTAAACATCAGGTGCCAAAGAATTCTCTAGATAAAGCTAAGACTTGAAGCTCCTCATAATTTCAACATAGAAATATTTGAGGTTCCTCAAATGATATACTTTTAAGTCATATTGATCTATTAGGTTAGTCACAAATATTAATTGTATAATTTTTATTTAAATAATAAACAATTAACTGAATACAAACACTATTTGGAGTGTTCCAACTCTTTTACAAACTTAAAAAAATATAAATGATAAATACAGAATGTTAACATGTCAAATAAATAAAATAGAGAACAAAAGTTCATCGCTTTAGTCCTATTTATATATTTTTTTTACAGAAAAAAATATGTCCTAATCTATGTCATGTCTTATAATTCTACATCCTTTTAAGTACATTGATCCATTCGGTTTGTCTTTAAGGGTGTTTGTTTCTCATAATAGATTTAAAGAGAATGGATCAATGAATTTGAGAGAATTTGAAACTAAAATTTATATTGTTTGTTTTAAGAAATTTGAAGGAGAAAACAAAAATATTTAAAAGTAAAAAATTTACGATAGTTTATGAATGATTTGATAAATATGATAGATAAAAAATATGTTAACAAATTAAAATATAAGATTATGATTTTGTCCTTAATATATATATAGATATATAATAATTAATAATAATTATTATTATTATAACCATTATTTTAAGGAGTTACTTCTTAAGTGAATTTTTTTGGTTTCATTTAAGAAGTGGCATAATGGGAATGTTTTCAATGTGTGTCATCTCCATTGAATGAGTACTCAAAGTGCGCGGTAATTTGGTGAAATAACATTGCATGAATAGTAAATAAGTGTTGGGAATTTAAGTGTGAGTTTAAATTTCACATGTTATATCTCCTTGGTGATCCTATCATTAAAGATCCAACAGTGGTATCAAAGCCAAAGGTTTGTGTCATGATCGGTTTAAACGAGTCTCTATATCGAAAGTCTTTGTAACAGAGGGTCAAACAGTGTGTCCCGTTATGTGAATGGTAAGTAAGGACTATTTGTGACTTGAAATGCTTTCGCTCAAGGGAAAAGTATCAATGTAAAGGGACTCACACTTGAAGTGGAGGTTGTTTTGTTCGGAATCCAAGTGTGTGACTCTAAGTTCTACATTGAGTAAATAATAAAGTTAAGGACCATATAATGATGATTGACCAAAGGTTTTGGGTTAAAAGTGGTGTCAATCCCTTATGTGTGAGTTGTGCTTATGTCATTGATATTGTATATCTCGAATGATCCTTAATAATAAATGTTCATGGGTTCTTCGAGTGTTTCTACTCAAATTCTGCATATTATTTACCACTTGTTGACGATGCTTCTCAATTTATGTATGAAAAAATACATTTATTATTTTACAAGTGTTTAAGGTCACTTTTATTTTGGCTGTGGAAAAAGATGTTTAATGATAGTTTCTTTCTTTCTTTTATTGATGAAGATATGAATCATAAAATTTATGTACATATTTTTTAATTTATATTTTTAGGGTTAAATATGTTTTTATTCATTTAACTTTTGTGAAAATTGGAATTAGTCCATCTTAGAAACTCTGAACCAATTTAGTCCCTCAACTCTGTAGATGCAAAGATTTAGTCCTTTTAACCAAGTTTTATTAAGTTTATTTTACGTTTCAAACACATTTCATTCTAGTATTTTTAGTTTGTTTACATCGTTTAACATATATTCGCTTCAATGTTAGTTGAAAAACGCATTTAAAATGTCAAATAAACTTAAAAAAAATGATTTAAAGGACTAAATCCACACATCTTTTAAGATAAGAAACTAAATTGTTTTCAAATTTACAAAAAGAATTAATTCTAATTTTCACTAAAAATCGAAGGACCAAAAATATAGTTAACTCATATTTTTATAAGGACTACAATAAAATCCTATCCTAAGATATTTTTATTCTTCACGATGATGTGTCTACAAGAACTACATGCTACATGTTGGTTCTTACTGTCCAATAAGTTTTCTTCTATGTGTTTTTTCATACTTTATATACTTTCCTCGGAGGTTGAGTCAGAATAAAAGAGACATGGGTCGTGCTGTTAAATCTTTGTGTGACGAAATATCTCACTTATATCATATTTAACCAAAAAAATATTTTATGTATTTTTTTCATAGACTGCATATATCTTCTGTAGTTATTTTTTGGCTGTGCAAAGTTATTACGAGCAACAAAATTTACCTCCTTTAGTAACGTTTTGGACATTTAAATTGAGATAATTAATGAATTAAGCCAAACAATTTCATACGAATTAATACACACATTCAATAATATACCTACTTTGCCGAATATAAGATTATCGCACACTTCCTTGCTGGGTTTGAATTTCGGCACCAAGTTCCATTTTAATGAAATTCATTCATCCGTTTCTCTTCATGAGATCTCTAATTAACTCTCTCCAAATCTTTTGATTAAGATTTGACTAAAATAATAAGGGAAGAAAACAAATGCTAAAATAAAAGTGACTTTATTAAAAAAAAAAATAGAACATAATAATGTACATTTTATTGTTGATTCAAACACTTACCTTCCCAGTGGCACAAATTTTCATGGTTGTTAACATGTTATAATCATTCTTCCTTGTTTAGAAGTGGTCTACCACCAATGAATATCTCATCAACGACAAACAAGACAAATACTAGTTAAATAAAATCGATAAATTATGGAAAATATACCACTATTTGGTATTTTTAGTGTGGTGTTCTTGACTTGTGAACGAATATTTGATGAATTTCTTTCTCAAATTTTTATATAAGTAAATGTAAAACTACTAAAAAAGCACATTTTGTTTTGAATTTTTTTAAAAAAATACTTATAAATTTTGTAAGAAATTGCTACTAATTTTTTTAAAAATATTTTATACAAAACATTTTTAACATATTTTTTTATAAAAAAATATTTGCAAATTTTATAATTTTGTAGAAAATAATTATTTTTGAAGAAATTACCTGTCAATTAAATTTTTTATAAAAATGACAACAAAAATTTAACAAAATTTTATAACAAATTTGTAAGAAAAATCCTATAAAATATGAAAATTTTTACTAGTGGAAATTAACTAATGATAATTTTGTATAATTGAATTGTTGCATGTGACATCAATTGTCTCGTGGCAGAGATCAAGTGGACTGAGTCGCAATCAAATTAAAGGCTATAACTTTTGACTTAATGGTAAACGTTCGATCCTAACAATTAGTATCATAATCAAGGTCGCAACATGAATTTGAGTTAAAATTTATTTTTTAAAATGATATCAAAATGTGGATATGTACATATGTCATGTCTCGGTGTGAAGTGATACTTAAAAATCTCACAAACTAAAAATAAACCTAAATTATAACATATAGATAAAGACCAATTTCAACTTACACACCAATTTTGTAAAATTAAATTATATTTAAAATTTATTTCTTAGATTTTTGTTTTTAAGGTTTTGATGGTAAAATTGTAGGAGAAGTTTAGACAGTTTAGGTATTTTGTTTGTGGGGAAGTAGTTTTAGAAAAGAATTAGAGTGAAAGGGCTTTATTGTTTGTGTTGGTAAATAGTTTGGAGTCCAGTTAGTTGATGTGGTGATGAAGTGAGTTATCGTATCTTGGCCTCCAAGTGGGTCTCACTATGGGCCGACACTACAAAGTGCTGTCGCTAGCTCCCGCGCCAAAACAAACAGAGCCAAGTTTATATTCCACCCACTTGGAACAAAATTTATTATACACTGACCCCACCACAACCCTTCAATCAATCTTTATTCATTTACACCATTTTTGGACTTTTTTTTAAACCATTTTTTTAGACCTATCATAAACATGCACATCACCTTTTTTGGACTCTGTGTAACTAGAGAAAAAGAGAGGAACAAAAAAGTAATAATCAATGCGATGAGTTATATGTTACATAAAGATGAAAGTAAGACAGGTGTGAAATGAAATAGAAGAAGAAATTGATATGCGCCTATTGTTTCGGTATGAAGAAACTGTGCTAGATAGGTATTTGATAAGGACAATTTATCGAAAGCAAAAATAATAAGGTTGCAAGTTAATTCTTTGAAACCTTTTTTCACTAAGTTTTTCAAGTTTATAAGTGAGTGTAAATTCCTATAAGTCACCCGTTTGACTTGGCTTAAAGTTAATTTTTTAATATAGTATTAAAATCACGTGTTAATGTCAATTTTAATGAGAATTGTTGTCATTAGGTCTATTTTATCATCCGATTTCGGATGATTTGTTATTTATTAAGCCTATCATATCATTTGCTATCATACCGCTTATTAATGTTCAATTTTACACTCGATATATATATATATATATATATATATATATATATATATATATATATATATATATATATATATATATATATATATATATCAGTGTGAGAAGGTGTAGAGAGCTTACATCAACTAAAAATAGGATAAGTTTATTATATATAAGTTGATGCATACTTCATCTTGTAAATCGATTTTGTAAGGTCAAATAGGTTTAAAATCTATTTCTTAATACATGTAATAACTACAAATTAAACTATAAATAATAATTTTAAATTGTATTCTTGATTGGTTGGTACAATGGATTCTAGAAAATGACTTTTAAACTAATTTAATTTCACAAAATCAAAATGTAATTATTGTTTTGTTTTATTTTTAATCAACCTATGTATGTGGAGTGATTTCTAATGTTAACTTATGATTAAATGGATGTAATGTAAATTAAAAAATATCAATAAAATATGAGAAAATTGATAAAAAAAAAGGAAAGTGGAGGAGATTAATTTATTCTGAAAATAAAAAATTACTAAGGGAATTATATGACAGAATGGGTAGTAAAATTAACTAAAGATATTCAAAAGTGATAAAAAAAAATTATGTCAGTGATGAAGGAGTTGATAAAGTGAATAAAAAACAAAAAACAAAAAGATTTTACACAGATGTAAAAGATATGAATATTTACAAATAACATAATAGAACATAATTTATACTTTCTAAAATATAGTTTCCACTTGAAATATATTTCAAACACATCATACATATGTTAAAATGAGTAATTGTGAATAAAAACCTATAAATAGAAGCATCCCTGGTTATATTCAACAAATTATACACATACTATTAACTTAGGTAACATTTAGAGTGATGAATAAAAAAATGTAATGATTTTATATGTTATTATTATCTTTATCATTCACGTGTGTTCATTTATTTATCTTTAATTTAGATTAGTGTTTTCTATCCTTTAATTCTTCTACTTTATTTTATAATTGTATTTAATTTAGATTCACTTTACGCATCACTTTATTGCTTTTCATAATCATTTTACAATTTAAAATTGTTTTATTGCTTTCGATCATTTAAGTTTATGTAATTCTTTTACATTTTTTACTACACTGTTTTAAAGATGTATGCATTATTTATAATAATAATAATAATAATAATAATAATAATAATTATTATTATTATTATTATTATGTGTTCATTTATTTATTACAGTGGATCTATCCGCTGGAGCGTAATTTTTAGATTCAAAATGAAACATCCCAGCTTAACTCATAAGCACGTGTAAAACATATATTATCGACTTCAGTGATTAGGGGCAAAGAAGAATCCATGTGTTACACAAGCAAAGTAAGTCCATTAATGATAGTGATATCGTTAATGAAAGAGTTTTACCAATATCTTTTTATATTATCGTACATCTAATTTATATCTTTAAAATTATCAATTTATTATGAATTTTAATATATATTTAAGTTTTTTTAATTAAAATATATTTAACTTATATAAAATAAGTATTTCCTTTTAAGAAAAGATAAGTATGCAAAAAACAATACTATATTTACAATTCCAACTATATTAAGAAAACAAAACCAGTAAAGAACAAACCAAATAAGAAAAGAAATATGAAAAACCGAAAAGAAAGGCGAAGTACATTATATAGATTAAAATACTATTTATATATTATTGATTGAAATTTTTTACAATAAAATCATGTTAAGTATTAATAGGCTGAGATCTGAAAACTCATTGATCATTTTATCATTATCACATAAAATTTATTGAAAGAAAAAAATAAAATAAAAGAGACAAAGCATGAGAATCATAAATTTATGTAAAATTTATACTTTAGGTGATATGTAATATAGATAAATTACACTTATTATAAAAAAATATCTAAAAATAAATATATTGAAGTAAAACATTAAATCACCTGCTTTTTTCTTCTATGAATGAAAACAAAATTAATTAACTTCTCCGCAGAATAATTTATTTCATAAAAAACATGAAAAATTGTGAACTATATATGCTTATAAAAAAATGCAAGCATGCTATCTTCCTGTAAAACTTCAAGAAACCACTTTTTGATCCAATAAATATATTTATCTATTATGCATTTAATCAATTATTAATACGTAATTATTCCAAAAAGGAGTCATAATATATGTGTGTGTGTGTGTGTATATATATATATATATATATATATATATATATATATATATATATATATATATATATGAGAGATAATTTCTTATTTTTAAGAGTTTGATCTTTTTTATTTTTGTGATCTTTAGTCATGTGATTAACTGCATGCCAAGTAAAGAATATGTTTTAACTCTAAATATAATTGGAAAATAACATCATAAATACTTATCATAGTGTATGTAAGTTTTCTTCTTTTGAATAAAGCCTAAAACATGCTGATATTGTGCACCCATTTTTAAGAGTAGCAATATTAGAACCAATCACAATGGTGTGGTTCATCAGGGACAAGATATTCACGGTTGTGGTAATATAAGAAAAATTGACTCAGTTATAGAATACGAAAGAAGTATTTGGAAACTCATTCAATTGTCTTTGGATGAAAGTACTCAAATGTAGAAAAAGAAAATGAATGTGAGTCTCAGATTATAATGAAGGAATTTCTAGCACACAAAGAGAACGATTTATTTTATAGCTTACAATAAAAATTGAAGACAACTTTTTCTTTGTCCAAAATTTGAGTCAAAAGCATTTGAAAATAAAGTTTAAAACAGCTCATTTTCGTTTTAATGGCACATGAATTTAGTGTCACAAATGAATTTGAAAGCTAAGCGAGTTCGACTAGGAACTAACCACCAATTATAAACTATTCTTCATTTATATATTAAAATTAGTTTATTCTAATGTTTAGGTCTTGCTTCCCCCATATGATACCTCCTATATATTAACAGAGTTAGGTAGCCATCACATTTGATCTGGGTAGTTCCAGAATGAACCCTTTTCTTGAATATTATGCTAATTGAATGAATAATACCTTTATTTTTATCATATCATCTATATGTTATGTTATCACCTTTTTTATCTTTTTTATTTTTTTTTTACATTGTAGATTTTTTTGAATAGTTAAAGTGTTTGGTTTCCTTAGATGAAAAAAAAGTCCCATCACTCTGAGAAAGTCGGTACAAGCAAGTGACTGGAATCTGTGTCAACAAATCAATTAAAACCTAATTTATTGGGTGCGTGCTTTAGTTTACCACTCATTGATGAAAATAATAAAAGAAAAAGAGAAAGAGAAAAAGCTAGTCAGTTTGGTATGTTGACACACACACACACACACACACACATATATATATATATATATATATATATATATATATATATATATATTATATATATGTAAAGTAAAAGCCAATGTCTTTTGTTTTCTGGTGTTGACAATTCAGGTCATGCAAGTTCGAGCATTCGGGACCATGTGCTTCCTAATCATAATTAATTACCAACACAGCAGAATCAAATCAAATGCCATGTATATGATATTCACATAACCCATCCAACAAAACAAATTAGTGATTCTAACCACCATTTAAAAACTGTAATCAAACTGAACTCATAGATACGAATCCCATATCAGAATTGGCCTCGAACTGCATGAAATAAATATATATTTATATATGCCTCTGCTGCTACTGCTATAATGTTACGTACGTACCAAACTATATAGCTATAGAAACATTGAATGAATATGATATGACTAAACCCCGAGTCGAGGCATTTGGTGTGGAATTATAGTGAACAACCTCAAAGTACACGTTACAGATCATGTGATTTTTGGTTTATGTTGAGCTTGTGATGAGTGTGAGAATCAGCATCAGCCGACCACCACATAGTTTTTGTTCTTCGAATGATCAAGTTGGCACATGCGCTGTGGCTTCCTCCTCTCAAAACCATTCATTCATTCATATGCCCCGTCAACATTTGTTTTCTTCTTTCGCTACGTGTTTCTCTCATAATTATTACCTACGCAGAGAGGGAAAAGAAAAGAAAAAAAAAAAAAAAAAAAAAAAAAAAGTCATGCATGCCCTAACAAAACACACGTGTAGTGTCTGGTCTGGGATTCATCATAGCAATGTGAGTGGGTGTTGTTCTTGTCCGTGGCCCCAGGCAATAGGTCAGGCCTAGGGATCTTTGACAAAGAGACACGTTGACGGCACGTCGGTTCTCAATTCTCATTGACTTTAGGATCTGTCGATGTTTCTTGTTGGGTTTAACCCTTGAAACCCTTCACTGTCTTTCTACATTAGAACACACACAAAAAGACACAGCACAACCCTAGGTTCTACGTTGTAGCTGCCTGCCTATGAAAAACTAAAATATCATACACTGTACACACAAACGGTAACACACACTCATCACCTTGTATCTGGACTCTATTCTGGATATCTTACTTCCTTTTCATCTCGATATAGGTAATGCTTCACACACTTAAAACAAATAAATATTAATATCGCTGACAGTGGAAGTGGAACCTAATTATATTCTATTTATAATAATAATATTATTAATAATAATATACTCACTGTATTATTATTAATATTAGTCATGTTAAGTTTATAATTAAATGTTTTTCAACGGGTTTGATTCTATTGGTTGATTTGGAAATGATTTTTCAACCTTGTGATTGTTAAGTAAGTTAGGAATTGGATTTTCAAGTCACATCAGACTTTTAAAAATGTTAAACTAACTCTTATTATTGAGTTTCGAAAACAATAACACTTACCCATTGTTTGAATAAAGAGAGAAAATAAAGGGGGGAAACGACAAAAATTACGAGAAAAGTATCTCTTTGACTTAATTATATGTTTGTGTTTTTGATTCCCCTTATTTCAGAGGCTCGTATTTGGATTTTCTATTTCATTTTCATCTGTTGAAACCAATTTCGTGATCACAAAAATTTTATGTGTGTTTTACTCTATTTTTCACTTGAAATTCAATTTCGTTTCAAACTAGGAAAAAGAAAAAATGATTATATTATTTTTTATTTTATATACTATTTATTATAAATAGAGGTGTGGCTACAAAATAAAAGATTAGATAACATGCTCAATACAATGATAACAACAATACATATAGGCAACAGTTGTAATTGGGCTGAGCACCCTTATCTGTAATTTTATCAATATATTTTGTCTCATCTTTACAAAAAAAGCTACAATACATATACATATAATATATTAAAGTGCATATATTAAATTATTTACAGAATACATAATATAATATAATAAATGTAATACATAATATATACATGTGTGTGTTTATATTAATTTATATAAATTATTTAAAAAGTACTTTTAGAAAGGTTGCTTCTAAAATAATTTTATATTCCCCTTTTTTGTTATTTGATGTGCATCAAATATTAAATATGGCTGACACAGTTGTCATAATTTTTTTTATTCTATATAAAGGAATTTATTCTTATTCCTTTGTATTGTTATAAAATAAAAGAGGAACAGAATTAGTGATACATAAATGGGTAATTTGTTGGATATAATTATTGTATTATCTAATAATATAATAACTTGGGGTGTTATTAATCTGGGCGTGAGCATGTTAAAGGAGGGTTCAATCCGGCTAACTCGAGTGTGTCCAGTACAAGAATAACACGTCCAAATTCTCTTACGATTTGATGATATCGTATACCAATTTTGATATTTTAAAATATATTAAACAAACTAATAAATAAAAAACAATATAAATATATATTTTAAGTGATATAGCTGCATATATAGACTTACTTTTGAAAAGTAAAATATATTAATGTCTTTCTTATAAAAAAAAAAATCTCGTTCAACGTGACTCGTTGTTTTATGTTAGAATCTCTTTATAACTACTCTGACCAACATGATTCACGACTTCAAGTTTTCTTTTGTCCAAAATACCTGTCATATTTCGATATGAATAATTATATTTCTAAAAATTCAAAACGTTTAAGAAAATAGTTCGTATTCAAACATTAAATTATTTCAATAAATGTAATGTGATTTTATAAATCTCCGACTGGTCGATATCAGTGCATAAAAATGAACCGAGAAAAAAAAAATGGGGTGACTTGGATTAAATTTCGCCATTAACCAACCTCAATGAACAGAACAAATAATTAAGTAGATTTAAATAACCTTTTTTTATGATATGCAAAAAGGGGAGGGGGGAAAAGGTAGGAAAGAAAACCAATGATTTTATTCTCTTACTATATCATTATTTTCGGCCGAATCTAATTTTATGCTCGTTTGGAACTTTCAGTTTTGACTAATAAACTTTTTTTGTTATTTAGGGAATAGATATGTTCTACACTTTAATTCTCTTCATATATCTGCCTTTATTAATTTCTAAAACATTATAAAATAACACTTTTTGTAGAATTTTCTTTTTACTAGAGAGATAAAAAAAATGCAGATGGAGAATTTGAGACCCCTACACGTGGAGGAAAATTTGAAGAAAAAGTTTTTCAAAGATACCGCAGAAAGCATATACAAAGATGTAAAGTTGTAAAATAGAGAATGAAGAAAACAGAACCCTACGCTCCCATGTGAAAATAGTATGAACGTGACGACCATTTACATATGAAGTAACTAGAAACGGAATCTCGTACTTTTTATTTGGGTCATTCAGCACGTAAATAAATTAACAGAGCCACTCAACATTCACACTTAAACAATTCATATATACTAAGAATTCCGTATCAGTTATATTTTAGTTTACTACAAAATAATTGCTCTCAGCATCTTGGCATGCAAGGAAACAACATTGTCAACAAATTCCTTGACATTTCTCCTAATAATAACTACATACCTATCTACCTAGCTTCTTTAAACTACTATAAACTATGATTAACTACGCATGCGTTCTTTTAATTACGTAATTAACAAACACTTTGGTCCAAAAACTTGGCACACAAGGAAACACCATTGGTCAACAAATTCCTTCGCTTTTCTTTCTCATTATATATTCACCGTATACACCTACTTTTTTTTCTATATAATGTTATATGATGTCATTTGTAATATTTAAACAGTTTAAACTGTGATAATTGTTGGAAGTCTTATATCGACTAGAGATACGACTAATTTACAATATATAAGTGAGTGCAATACTCACCTTACAAGTCAATTTTGTTAGATTGAGTTAGGCTTAAAGTTCACTTCTAATATGATATCAGAATAAGTTGTGAAAATCTCTTTACGTATATACGTAGAGATCGTAACATTCCATAATGGGAGTATATCTGGTTTTTGGACAAGTTGATAACGAATCATGATGAATTATTTAACCATATTCTCCCTGTTTTGATTTTTGACTGATGACATACAATGACAGAACAAAAGTTACAGCTACAGCATTCAATAATGCTATTGTGAAGAATAAAAGCATAAAACTAACAAAGGAAACAAGTGTCAATGGAGGAGCTTCATCTTCCTCTCTTTTCGTGGCCTGAATTTGGACTCAATCTTATTAACCCCATTTATTCTGAACTTATATTAATTTTAATATTATATATTAATTTAAATTCTGAAAATAAAACTTTATAAATTTTAATGAGGGTGAAAGAAGTGATAACGAGTGATAGTATGTGTGAGTAATTTAAGCACATGCATGGAGGCTGCTCTATAGTGATGGCACGTAAGTGTTTGTGTTCTTTAATTTATTCTTGATA
>Ga0209589_1008423_pt1 | contig 16075 bp, 15 predicted proteins | sample CowpeawhiteBW_FD_187525 | JGI IMG/M metagenome (GOLD analysis project Ga0209589, IMG submission 187525) | Root nodule microbial communities of legume samples collected from California USA - Cow pea white BW (SPAdes) (version 2) | ecosystem: Host-associated > Plants > Roots > Nodule | place: USA... | reverse complement strand
AAAATAACATATGTGTTTTTTTTTTTTTTTGTACAAAGTATAAATTTGAGAGATTGAAAAAAAAAAGAGAGTGAGAAGTGATGTTATTTGAATTGAGATAAAAATTAGGAAAAATTTGCATTTGATTTTATATGTAATGAAATATTTTTTTCTATATTAATATATTTAAAGAATAATTTATCAAAAACCTCTACAAATTTGAATTAGAATTAAAATAACTTTTAAATTAAAATTAAAATTATTATGAAATTTTTGTAAATAAAAATTATTTTCAAAATAAAAATATATAAATAAATTAATTTATAAAATATTTAAATCAATTTTATTTTATATATTATTTAGTATTCTTTAATATATTATTAAAATATGAAAAATTAAATCATAAAAAAATTATAAATGTCTATAAGTTATACTATTATGTAAACTATGTAAATCTAAATATTAATGAAACCTAAGTGATTACTTTTCTTATAACAAATTATGTTTTTAAATTTTTTATTAATATTTACGTTCACAATGTAAAAAGTATAATTGATTATATAAGATATTTTTACAAATTTGTTCATCTTATTATGTGTTTTTCATACTTTTATTTTTTTATAATATATATATATATATATATATATATATATATAAATATTTGAGTAGATATAAATATATGTTAAAAAGTATAATAAAATTTTGATAAAAAACTATTTACATAAATCAAGAATTTAATTGACTTAAATTAATTATTTGGTTATCAACATTTATAATAATATTATATCAAAACACTTATAACTTAGTCATAATGAAATAAAAATGAAACATTTATAACTTATTTATACATTTTTTTTTTATCTTTCATTACTTTAAAATTTATTCTCATAACTAATAACTTGTGGAGAGTGAAGTAATCTATGTCTAAATTATAAATATTTTTTAAATTTTTTGTAATCTTGAATGTTTAACATAATGAGAATGATTTTCAATCACGTAAGTATTTTACACTACAACAAGCAATAGGATGAAAAAAATATAAAATATCATGTGAATTGTTGATAAGAGAATAATATTAATGTTTTAATATATCCATAATTAACTGATTATTTTATGTATTTAGTTAAAGAAAGAATCTATTATGGCAACTCTAATCCCATATTTTTATTCAATTTTGTGTGGGAGAAAATTAATAAGTGAATAAGATTTGTCCTTCATAGAAAAATTCATTGAAGTTTTTATTGCTAGCACATGCAACATTATGGCATGGCCACCTGTGTATAAGTATTTGTCATACAGAGTGAATACGTAAATATTAATGATGCTCAACTGGTATACAAAACTTTTTGTCTAATTCCAGATTTTTTATATTATCGGAGTTACTTTAATTATATATACATTGTTGTTGTTAGATTACTATGATAAATTAATATATGTTTAATGAAACATCATTGGTGATACTATAATACTAAAATATATCTGAAAGGTTATTCTATGCGTGGAGCAAACGTGACAACCATAAAGTGAGAACAAATGTACTGAAACCCATCCCCTTTTGCAGTCAAGGATCCAATAATCGAGAGGATGTGATCCACATTATTCAAATTTTCTCACTGTTATTTTCCTCCAACAATTATTTTTGGTAAATTTGCCCTATTTTAATCTTAATAATATGAATCAAGGATTATCATAATTCATAAGTACTGCTTACATTAGAAAATATAGAAAGTTTTCAAACTATATTTGAAGATCGTATTTTTCTGTCTGTGCAGTGCCTTAAATATTTGAAAAAAGAGAAACACTCTTAAAAGAAAATACTCCTAGTTTCAAAATATATTTACACACATATGGGATATTAATTTCTTTGCTTAATGAATAACATATTGGTAAACTTTAGCTTTCTCTTTCTGACAACTATTTTATTATTTAAACTGACTATAAAGCTTGAATTTATTAAAACATTTATTGAAAAAAAGAATTAATAGTTAATTTATTATTGTTTTTACAAGTGAGATCCGTGCTAGGGGACTCAGGTAATGGGGACAAGGAAAAATTGACCTTGAGATGAGAGATAGAAATGAATAAGGGGAGAGGTGGCCCATGAGGATGGGGTTTCTATGTCTATGTCAAATAAATACTAAATGTAAAACATATAATTATAAATTACCATCTCTAGTTAGTTTTTTTTTTCTTGATTTACTTATAAATAATTAAGTTGTAATTTATTTAAGAATATGTTCGTAGGAAGATGGAGTGTGTTTTATAGACATAAAATAAAATTCCTATCTATATAGAAAGAAAAAAGAAAGAGTTGAAGTGTTGGATTAGAAGTGTAGGAAAAATTTGGTGGTCTGACAGAACATTTAATAAAAAGATTTAAATAAGGTGGAATTTGGTGAAGTTGTTACTTGCATTCCATACTTGGGCGTCTTCAAATGTTTCCCATTGGTACACATTTTTCCATCTCGACGAGATATCTCGAGAAGAAGAGATATTAAGACGAGATGTGAATTAAAGAAAAAAGAAAAAAAAAAAGAAAAAGTAGTTAAGATGCGCAGTGTGTGAGTGTGGGATGCAAATGCAAATGCTGTTTGCTTGCATCCAATTCAATTCCAATCGACTCCGTCCATCTATGCATCCATCCATCAAGCGCTGCCCGTTAATAGCACGACAAAGCCATTTCCCAATAAAAACAGAACAACTTTCCAGCGACCGTCACGACACACGCCGTTACATGCCAATCCAATCCCCTCTCGACACCGCGTTAACGCCGTCCATACCCTTCTCTGTCCCCAGCCGCCTTTATTTATGGATCCTCTTTACCCCCTATGTCCGGTCACGGGCCCACACTTACTGCCAAATGCCGGTACCCTCCTCACAGATTGGTTAAGGGATTGACCGCGGTTGAAATCATTGCACGCTGTTTTGACCACTCTGGTTAAGTCTCAACCCCACATCCCAAAAGCCACACACAACACAACATACGCTTCTTCGTCATCTTCTTCTTCTTCTTGGTCGGAGCACCAAGATTTTGGAATTTCGCCTGCAATAACTGCTCAAGTGTTTGTTCACCCACCACTTCTCTTACCTCTCAGCTTCGAGGTTAACTTGTTGAGTGAATTTGGGTTTATCTCTGTGTTTCTTCCTGCCAAGGCCCTGAACGATTACGCCAGGAGTGTTGCGGATGAGAGATCTGTGGTGAGGTCTGTGGAAATGGCATCATCCGAGGTGACGATGAAGGGAAATTGCTCGAACCATATCGACGGCGGAGCTGTGGAGGCTCAGGCGCCGGCCACGGCCAAAGGTAGGGAGACAGCTCCGAACGTGGCGTAGGTTGGTTCCTTCTGTGGAGTGAAAGTTGTAATCGTTTTCTTTTTCTTTTTGTTAGACGCAGAAGCTGCACTTTTCAGGGAACTGTGGCACGCGTGTGCCGGTCCTCTCGTGACCGTGCCGCGCGAAGGAGAGCGCGTGTTTTATTTTCCTCAGGGACATATCGAGCAGGTAATTCAATTAACTAATTAGTTAATTTGTTCATTCTTTACTCGAACTCGTCTTGGTTTGTTTATGTTTGACAATATGGTTTCCTTTTTGGAGTCATAGCTCAGATTTGAGACGAGCTTCGCTTGTTGCCTTTTTGGGAGTAAAATTGTGGCGTTGTTGGTGGATTGGAGTGAGATGGGTTTGGTTTTGGTTTTGTTTTAGTTCTTTTGAGTGTTGTGCTTATATTTTGTTTGGGTGTGAACTAGGTTGAGGCGTCGACGAATCAGGTGGCGGACCAGCACATGCCGGTTTACGATCTCCCACCCAAGATCCTTTGTCGGGTCATCAACGTGCAGCTGAAGGTAGTGTTGTTCGATCTGTGACACTTTTTCGCTATTAAAAATTCCCATGCTTTAGAACAAAGCAATCCTAAAAAAAGTCAGTGGTTTTTCAGGCCGAGCCCGACACGGATGAGGTGTTCGCTCAGGTCACCTTGCTTCCGGAGCCAAATGTGAGTTTCCTCATCTCAATAGCTTGTTTGTAATAGAGAGTGAGTAATTGGGTGAGAATGTTATGCTTATGATTTTTTATTTTTTTTTTTGTGGTGGGGATGATAGCAAAATGAGAATGACGTGGAGAAAGAACCGCCACCGCCTCCGCCTCCGCGGTTTCACGTTCATTCTTTCTGTAAAACCCTGACAGCGTCCGACACCAGTACCCATGGTGGCTTTTCCGTGCTGAGACGGCATGCTGATGAATGCCTTCCCCCTCTGGTTTGGTTTCTTGCCCTTTTTTCTCCTCCTCCTCGTACTTGGTTCAAGCGTGTCATTACATGCTGGCTGACGCTGGATGAGTGGCGTGTTTATTGACAGGATATGTCGAAGCAGCCACCCACTCAGGAATTGGCAGCTAAGGATCTTCATGGAAACGAATGGCGATTTAAACATATCTTTCGGGGTAATTACTCTCTCATCGTTACGTAGTACCTTTGTTGTTATATTCTGTCGTGTCTATCGATTGTTACTGATGGGTCGGGTGAATTTCAGGTCAGCCCCGTAGACACTTGCTTCAGAGTGGTTGGAGTGTTTTTGTTAGCTCCAAAAGGCTTGTCGCTGGGGATGCGTTTATATTTCTTAGGTTTGTTCTACCCTGAATTAGGGTTTCAGATTGTTCTGGTTATTTTACTCTGGAAGGGAACTAATTTGGGGATTTTGCAGAGGTGAAAACGGGGAACTTCGAGTTGGTGTCAGGCGAGCAATGAGACAACAGGGTAATGTTCCATCCTCAGTGATCTCAAGTCACAGCATGCATCTTGGGGTCCTTGCAACTGCTTGGCATGCCATCTTGACGGGGACAATCTTCACTGTCTATTACAAGCCTAGGTTTGTAAATTATTCCTAAAACTATGTTGAAACTGATATGGTGGTTTTAGTCTGACCTCCTAGCGCTTGTGGGCCGACGGCATGTTGAGGGTTTTTGTAATTGATTCATTTCCGACACAGCACTTACAATGTCATTATTTTGCAGGACTAGTCCCGCTGAATTTATTGTTCCGTATGACCAATATATGGAGTCTCTCAAAAACAGTTATACCATCGGGATGCGGTTCAAAATGAGATTTGAAGGTGAAGAGGCTCCAGAGCAGAGGTATGAGCGATTGGTGTTGTCTTGATCTCTGATTTTATTGTCATAGAATATGCTGCTGATTTTTTGCTTGCCTCGTAATATAAATATTCAACTCCAATCGAAGAAATCCCTTGATTCTGGAAAATAAATGATGCATTGATTAATCTTAATCATCGAGAGATACCAATATTATTTATACGAGACCCAATAGATACATCAACGTTATTTATACATCAAATTTGTAACTAATTAACAGCTGCAGCTATTAACTAACATCAGTAATTCTGTATTATAATGACACAATAGCACTAACTTTTATATAATCCTAATACTTGACAAGGCTTGTTAAAATTGTAGGTTTACTGGTACAATTGTTGGAATTGAAGATTCTGATCCCAACAGGTGGAGAGAATCCAAATGGAGATGCCTCAAGGTTGTATCACCAGTCCTCTTGCTACATTTTTTGTCTTGTTAAAAACTAGGCTCGTTATAACCCTGTTACTCTTGTTCAGGTGAGATGGGATGAAACATCTAACACCCCTCGTCCTGAGAGAGTTTCCCCATGGAAAATAGAGCCTGCTCTTGCGCCTCCGGCTCTAAATCCTCTTTCAATGCCCAGGACTAAAAGGCCTCGGTCTAACGCAGTTCCTTCATCTCCAGATTCATCTGTCCTTACTCGAGAAGGTATGATTATTTGATTCTTTTACAAAAAAGCTCTCTTGAATTGCAAAAAGAAAATGTGGTTGAGTCCTGATATGTTTTTGGTGATTAGCAGCATCATCTAAAGTAAGCGTAGACCCTTCACCGGCAAATGGGTTTCCAAGGGTCTTGCAAGGTCAAGAATTCTCGACCTTGAGAGGCAATTTTGGTGAAAGCAATGACTCTGATGCTGCTGAGAAATCTGTTGTTTGGCCGCCTGCTGCAGTAGATGATGAAAAGATTGATGCTTCTACGTCAAGGAGGTATGGGACGGAGAGCTGGATGTCAATGGGGAGGAACGAGCCAACATATTCTGATCTTCTTTCAAGCTTTGGGGCCGGAGGGGATCCTTCTCATTCATCCTTGATGGATCAAATGAGCCCTGTAGCTTATCCCACTAGAAAGCAATCGTCGGATCATGAAGGCAAACTTCACATGCCTCAGCCGTGGCCTGTAATGCCCTCCAGTCTTTCATTGAATATATTGGACTCTAATACGAAAGGTCCTGCACATGGTGGTGATCCAACTTACCAAGCTCGAGGGAATTTGAGGTACAGTGCATTTGGTGAATACCCTGCTCTGCATGGTCATAAAGTAGAGCACTCACATGGAAACTTGATGCCACCCCCATCTGCACCCCTAAATCAATATCAAAGTCCTTGTTCAAGAGAAGTTATGTCAAAACCAGTGTCAACAAAAACATTTGAGGCTGTGAAGTTAAAAGATGGTGACTGTAAGCTATTTGGCTTCTCACTTATCAGTGGCCCTATTGTACCAGAGCCTTCTGTATCGCAAAGAAATGTGAACGAACCTACTGGTCAGATGCATCTTACGCCACACCAACAAAGAACATCCGAAAATGATGAGAAGTCAGACCACTCAAAGGGCTCAAAAACTGCTGATGATCAAATTGTTGATGACCATGATAGACCATTACAGACTTCTCAGCTGCATGCGAAAGATGGTCAAGCTAAACCCCTCAGTAGTTCCGCTAGGAGTTGCACTAAAGTAAGATTCTTTACAGTTTGAATAAAAAATGAGAGCTAGAAATCGGGGATAATTAATCACGTGCTATTTGTTTTAGGTTCACAAGAAGGGCATTGCACTCGGTAGGTCAGTGGACCTTACGAAGTACACCGGCTATGATGAATTAGTGGCTGAATTGGATCAGCTGTTTGAATTTGAGGGAGAGTTATTGTCAACTAAAAAAGATTGGCTTATTGTCTATACTGATAATGAGGGTGATATGATGCTTGTAGGCGATGATCCGTGGCAGTAAGGATCTGTATTTTCATTCTAAATGCTTGGTTAACTTATTATTTAAATGTTTCACTTTTCCTTGACTGTGGGGCTGAATTTATATTATTCTATATTTTCGATTCAGGGAATTCTGTGCCATGGTTCGCAAAATTTACATCTACCCTAAGGAGGAGATCCAGAAAATGAGCCCTGGTACCCTGAGCTCGAAAAATGAAGAGAACCTGTCGGGTAGTGAAGGTGCAGATGCAAAAGATGTTAAACGTCTGCCGCTTCAAAAGTTCAATTATGAAAATTGCCTTGACGCGTGATGATTAGTAGATTGAGTTTCGCAGCTTTCAGGTTAATTTCTGCCTCCCATCCCAGTTAACATTGGATTCAATGATTTTAGATGTCCAGATCAAAATTGGCCCACGTAATTGTTACCATACATGAATTTTTTCAATCTAGTTTAGTTTGTGGAATTTCATGGTGTAATGTTTTATTCTCATGTCCACACAGATTCCGGGCTGGAAAGTATGAAATTGTCATGAACCCATCCATCCAGATGGAGAACATAACAAGACGAATTATAATGGAGGCTGACTGCTTGAAATCAAATATATATATATATATAGATGGTATGGCACGGCATGAAAGAGTATCCGTCCAATTTTTGAAATCCCGGAATTAGTAGTATATTGTCTGCCCAGTTATACGATCTCTTAGGATGTAATCAATTGTGTTTTGAGCGAGGTGATATCCACCTTGCCTTTTTTAGACCAATCCCACTTGTAGTAGTTGTTGTACATAGTTGTTTCTCTCCCATCCTCTGAACAACCGTTAATGTAATGAAATTTTATACAAAGGGCGCTTTTATGGTTGCTATCCACTTTATTTCATTTTACTTTCTATTCTTATTAATCATAATTTGTGAGATGGAAATTCTTGATATTCCATTGAGGCCACTTTGTAACTGGTGGAAACGAATTATGTATTGTTTGTATACATGATTAGAGAGTGCTTATGAGAACTGTGTCAAGGTCAATTAGATGTTTCCTGTGCCAATAGGCCAATTAGCTTTTACCTGTAACAGTAGGTCAATTACTGTCTTGAAAAGTCCATATAAGTAATGGAAATTATTTCCAGGGTCAGTGCATTAGCAACCATATTAGACCCATGGATTTCCTTTCATCGTGGTCTAGTGGATAGTCAACCGAAACCTTTAATTTTGCCAATTTTGACGTCGATGCTCGATTCTCTCTCCTTTAGTTTCTCCACTACTTTTTTGGTTTTAAAAGGAAAGATATAATGAAAAGATACAATAAGTGTGTGATGACCATGCTTAATCGGGCGGAAGAAGCACAAAAATGAAAGCTGCTTTAAAGTTTTGTCCCTTGTTGAAAAGCGTATAAAGAGCACAATAGGTTGGACAAAATATAAATACGAAGCACATGGTCTAAACGCGCCTCAGAAATGTCACTGAACTAATTGAACTCAGTATCATCTACTTTGGGTGGGTCACGAACATGCGAAAAGGTACGAGGCAGTAACTGCCGCTGCGAGAGTAAAATTCATGTGAAAATTTTTTCTACCTCAACTTAAAACCAGAGCTAGCTAGTATCGTACACTTGAATATTGGACATTACAAAGTAAAAACTTGCCATTCATTCAAAGTAAAAACTGATTAACTTGCCAAATTGACAGAGAAATGGCAGTCACTAGTTCTTCTCATGCCAAAACTAGTTACATCATGCCACTATAGCCAGCTGAATCCAAGAGAACTGCTTTGATCTGTTCCGGATGGACATCCTGACCTTCTTTGCATTGCTGAAAGAGAGGGATATGTAGCCTTTAAACAACAGTCATCACTTTAATAGAACTCGTAACTTTTTATATAAATAATTCTATTTACTAAGCAAAAAACTATTTACTGCCTTTTAATTAACATTTACTTGAACAGTTGCTTTAACCTTAATGACAACTACAGAGCAAATATTGTTCTTAAGATGCAGAAACTACAATATCATTCCAACACCTAAGCCATCATTAATGGGTGTGGAAATCATTAGAATATGACAAGCATTTTATAATGGATCTTGACAGTTAAAATAAATTCATTAAAGTTTAGGGTATTTCCAAATAAGAACTAAGGTACCAATTTGTCAGATATAAGCACAATATAAAGTTTACGCGTCATTGCAGTAGCATGTATATTTATTAAAAGTGTGCAAGTGTTAACTATTAAAAGTTTGTAACCGGAATTGAGCTTCAAATGAACTAAAATTCTTACCTCGGCTCGAAAAATGTCCATAGCAAAACCATTGAAGCAGCTGATAACAGCCTGCTGAATGTCTAATCCAAGGTTGTCCATAGCCCTCATGGTTGAGAGCAACAGACCAGGCTTGCGGGCACAAAACATGTGGATGTTAACAGCCCTTCCTTCGCGTAAACGAACCTCAACCTATGTATAATCGAAGCATTGAATTAAGCAAAGGTTCTATAAAACCATACTAACAGCAATGAAAATGCATCTTAAAACATAGAGAAGATTACCCTAGCAGGTTGAGCATTGGGGCTTGGCAATGAGCTGGGGCACAATTCTTCTTTGATACGACTGGGTAGTGTGGGAGGAGTAGGCGTCAAAGGATGGAAATTGGAGGAAGGGGTGAGGGAAGAACCAGGCGGTGTAGATTCCAACTCGTTATGAAGATCATTGATCCTTTGCAGAAGCTCCTTAAGATACTCGATTGCATCCCCAAGAATTGAAGCCCTGTCCATCTATAAAAGCAACACCATGTCATAGAGTACAACCCACAGATTCACTAAGCCTGTTTATCAAAGACAAGAAATGAAACTTACTTTGCTAATCTTAGGAACAACGGACCTAAGCATGTAGAGTCTATCATTGAGCTTCTTCCTGCGCCGTCGTTCTGCCATCAAATTCTTAGCAGGCATTCCCTTTTTCTTCCCTTTCTGATCCAACCCAGTCACGCTACTGTTGCCATTGGAACTGTTCCCACCGTTCTTAGCACTACCCTCATCCACCCTACCACTGTTGTTATTAATCTCAGTCAAATCATCAGAATCATAGTTCAACCCAGACCCGTCAAAACTCACATCCTCCACCACCTCCTCCCTCTCCTTCCTCTTCTTCTCACTCCCTTCCCCGGCAGACATGTTCTTCCTCAGCGCCGCCCTCTTCTGAAAGAGCGTGGGTGCCGCCCCGGAGGGGGGCAGGGACTCCAGGGGCCGCAGAATCTTGGAGCGCTGGTGAAAGAGAGGTTTCGAGGACCCGTCTTCGAGGCTGTGGAAGCCGGCGAAGGCGGTGGCGGTGGCCGTCTGAGGAGGCGTGTCGGAGGGGAAATGGGCAGAGGGAAGAAGCGGGAAGGATGAGGAAGCTTGAGGGTCAAGAAAGGGGATGTCGAAGGGGTTGAGGAGTGACGATAGAGTGGGGGCCTTGGGAGGGAGGAAGTAGTGGAGGTGGGAGGAGGAAGGGTCGAGGTTGGTGAAGACGGAGGAGGAGGGGGAGCAGGAGGAGGAGGAGTCGACGGCGGGGAGGAGGAGGTTGTCGGAGTCGGGGAAGGTGGGGGAGAAGGTGATGTCTTGGGAGTGGTGGCTGTTATGGTGGTGGTGGTTGCTGATGTACCATTCATCGTCCAGCTCCAGCATGGGCTTGAAGGCGCAGAGAGAAGCTAAGTCGTCGCGGGTATTGTTGTTTTCTACGAAAGCAGCTGCTGATGCTGTTGTTGTTGTTGTTGTTGGCTTTGTTGTGGGTGTTGTGTCGGTGGCGATGATGGTGTTGGTGGGCTTGTTTCTTGGCCAAGAAGCGGAGTTGTTGTCGTCTTCACGTTCCTCCATCCATCCAACTGTGTTGATTCTGGACATCATGGCTGGTTTTGTGGTTGTGGAGGAAGGTTGTTGTTGTTGTTGTTGTTGGCGTTTGCGAGAGAAATGAAGTGAGAAAGAAGAAGAGGGAGTTAAAGGGAGAGAATGGAGAAAAAGAGGAAGAGGTTGCAGAAGGAAAAGGGCATTGGAGAGAGATTGCGATGGCTGGTTTAAGAGAAGGAACGTTACAGCAGAAGAAGCTCTGCGAAACAAATCACCACATATCCACTAACCCTCTTTCTTTCTTCTCTTTCTCTTTCTGCTTCTCTTCTGCACCTTCTCCACGTGGAAACCAACTCCAACCCTCTCTCACTCTTTTTATTCATCATTTTAATCAAAATTTATTAAATCAATTTAAGTAGAGACTGTGATTATTTCATCCTGAACCTGGAACTAATTAATTCTTCGCATTACAAAAATCAATTAACTTTGTTTTAAAACTCTAAAACATTAATTGATTTGGAAAAATATAAAAGCCTAAAACAAATGGGTAATGCTTCAGTTAAGCTAAAAATCACTTAAGCGCAATTTCAAATTTGAAAAAATTGAAATATTTTTATAATTAGTTTATACAAATTTTAATTCTGATTTACGGAAGAAAGAAAATCTTAGAAGTGATTTTGGGAAAGTTTGCTTCTTCATTAAGAGTGATTGTTAGTAATGTTGCAACATGTTTGATAAATTTTGGAAGAATGGTTTACCCTCATCATCTGAATTACTTTTAGCCACTATTATGCAGATAATTTGAAGAAACTCCAATGCAAACACTCAACTTATGACATTAAAAAAAACTTATAAGTTATTCGCTCGTGTGACATGACTGTGACCACGTGAACATTATTTGACACAAAACAAAAAACGAAGAATTCTTGAGCAATCTGAAATTCATTAGAAGGTGCGAAACCTAGGCTTTTGTCTATACAGCAGCATTCTTGGTTTGGATAAGAGTAACTGCGAGAATTTAAAAGTTTTGTCATTGCATGCAAAAGCCAACTCTTATGGTACTAGGGAACAAAATAATCAACTTCTCCAATTCTCAAAGCTAACACTATAGTAGTAAGCTTAATTTGTTTCCTTTCTTTTTCAATCTATATTTTATTAGGATCAAGAGTTACTAATTAAGCTCCTTCAAATGCATGTACTTAACTTAACTTAATGTCACCATAAATGGAATTTGGATAAGTGTATTGTGTCTAATTCACATCATAAATGCAATGGCTATGACCTATGAGAAGCCAACACTAAGTTTAATAGTTAAAAAAAAATCAATAAAAAGGCAGCCACATACACATCAATATGTGTTGTATCTTCATAATATTTAAAGTTATAAAGTCAAAGAGAAAAAAAAAACTAAAACAATACAAAATTAAACGAGGATTGAAAATTATAAGTGCAATCAAACTAAAATTGTAAATAAATAATAAAATAGGTGGATAAGGTTTGTAAGAAATTGCAAAACTTGGAGGTGGAGAAAAAGAGTTTGAGATAGAATTGATAATTGTGATTTTGACATTTGAATTTGTGATGCAATATTAGGAAGATGGTAGAAAAGTGTGGAGAGAATCCAATAATGAGAGAGTAGTGAGAATTAAGAGAGGGAAGCTGAAAATATGTAATAGAATCCCAAGTATCTCGTGAAGCTTTTTCTGGTCACCGCAGTTACTACCCAATCGCAACTATAACACCTCTCAAAATATTAAAATGCAATATCCCAATTAACTAACACTTGGCTCAAACTCCAACAATAAATGATTAAATTTCCTTTAAAAGTGAATTTTATATGTTGGGAGAATTATCCTCACCATACTCTGAAGTTTTGCATTGAAATTATTGTTGATCTACATGGGAGAGTGTGGTGTTGAAACATGCAATATTTGGGGAAGAAAATAGGAATAGGAATTGGGTCCACAGGTTGTAAATGTATTTACATCATCCATGTGTAAAACTGGGGAAGAATTGAATGCTAGAAATTGAATTAAAATGGTATGAATGATTTGGTGTAGTGTAAGAAGAAATAGGAGTGGGACAAGAATCTTAAATAAGGTGCAGTGAGTTGTGTGGGTACAGTGTAGGGAAGGAAAGATGAAACTTTATTATTTCTCCACTAACCTCGTGAAGATGGGGCATACAACCTTAATTTGCCTTCTCTCCTGGGTTATGTCTTAGTCACTACATGTTTCAATTCTTCGCTGGGATTCAGAAATCATGTTCAAGGGAAAAACACTTTTATTTTATTACTTGCCATTTCCTTTCTTTCTCTCAACACTTTTTCGACATTATCAACTTAATTTCTCAGAAAAATTGGCCCGACTGTTCTGCTTATGATGGGAATGATAACAAATTATCAATCATCTTTCCAAAATTAAAAGCCACTGCTTCGAATTTTCCACCCGTACAGCATACTAGCCCCATTTTATTCACCCAATAACATACTCTAGATATTATTTATATCGATAATACAATCATACTATTTTCCACGCATACAGGATTCTAATGATTTTTTTTAAGGTTTAAATACTATTTTGGATTCGGTTTGTTTAATTTAATTATTCTTTTTTAGCGTTTAATTTAGTTCTTGTTTTATTAAATAATCTTTAATTTTGTTTTTTTATACTGTTTAAATTGATAATGATAGAGTATACAAGTGGAAACAACTTATATTACGTGGACTGTTTTAATTATAATTGCTTGTGATTTGTTCAAATAAGTCTTTATTTTAGTTAAATTTGTTCACTTTAGTCTCACCTTCCACTCATTATCCTCAACATTCACTTCATCATGACCATCACCATGGACTTCTTCATCATGACCATCACCATGGACTTCTTCATCATTGTCACTCTCTATTTCATGACCTTTCACCATTGCCATTACCACCACTGCTACTGCCTAGAGCTTTCAGAGCGGGTCACCCGGCTCGACCCATCACGGGTTGGCCACTTAGTGAGCTAATCCAACCTAGCTCACTTATTAGTGAGCTAAAAAAATTTGAACCCGACACAGTCCATCGCGGGTTAGTGGTTAAACCAGTTGGCTTATTGACTCACTTAATTAAAAAAATACAATTTTTTTTCCAGTCACAAAAAAAACTAAATTAAACTCCTAATACAAACCAAAATAAATAAAAATATAAATTACTGTCTAACAACAAATTACAAGCAACCCAACCCGACCCAAATGCAAAGTCCAACATAATAAAAAAACACTTGTGTAACCTCTTATTTTTTGGGGTTCAAGTCGGGTGAGCAGGGTAAAAAAATTAACCCGGTATTGAAATTTGTAAAAAAAAAAAAATCAAACCCGGCCCGAACTCGTGTTGAGCTTGGTTGGCTCAGAGATTCTAATCCATTTTGACAACTCTATCGCCGCCACCACCACAAACTAAAACCATCACTCCCACCCTACAACCACCACCACCACAACCACCTTGCAACCACCCCTTACAACCACCACCACTACCACACTAAAACCATATTCACCATCATCACACTAAAACCCCTACCACTGTGAGTGTGGTTGGTGGGTTTAGTGTAATGGTGGTAAATGTGATTTTAGTGTGGTGGTGGGGTGATAGTGGTGGTTGTAAAGGGTGGTTGTGGTGGTGGTTTTGGTTGTGATGGTGGTGGTGGCAGTGGTGAATGGTCATGAAATAGAAAGTGAGGGTGATGAAGTGGAGGGTGAAACTAAATTGAACAAATTTAACTAAAATTGGAATTTATTTGAACAAAACACAAACGATTATAATTAAAAAATTCCACATAATGTGAACCGTGTCAGCTTGTACACTCAGTCATTATCAATTTAAACAGCGTCAACGAAAAGGACAAAATTGAACATGATTTAGAAAAAAATTGATCAAGTTGAACGTACAAAAACAAGAGGAATCAAATTGAACAAACTAGACCAAACAAGAATAAAATAATATTTAAACCATTTTTTAATCTCTTACTTTTCACATTTTAATTCGTTAAGGCATATATGTTTGACATATATGTTTGAAAATTTGCCCCTCAAATCATGAATCCATGACTTTCTTAGTTTTGATTTCCGTTCCAACTTAAAAAAAAAAATTATCTTACGTAATTTAATAAATAAATTATATAATTACAAAATATATCATAATTTAATTCAATATATTCATATAATTGATTATACATTATGTTCCTGCAGAGAACAAATAAGATATGTCAGACACAAGTGCTACCTTACTCTGGTCCGCAATCTCCTCGGTAGGCTTCCTCCCGGCCCATACATGTGGCCTATGGATATCTCGGTGTGATTGATTTGGACCCGAGGGGGTTACCTGCAGAAGAGACTCCGAAGCTCAAGTCAGCAAAATCTCTTAGAAAGTCAAATCTCGTGATTAGGAGAGTAATGAATGCATACCTTTAATTCGTGGGATCCATGTATATTTATAGATTATTAATTATGTCTGGCCACGTCATGGGCTGGGCCCTTGTTTGGGCCATAAGTGGGGTTGGGCCTTAACCCAGGCCCTTTAGTTCGATCATCGTGGGCCCTATGAGTCTTACCATTGATGTTCCAAATTTTCCAGGTTCTTGCTTAGTTTCCTAGAGTTACCGGCCTAGACCGGTTACTCTTTAGCGGCTTAGGCCGCTGTTGTTCTTTTAGTGTGTTCGGTCGATGTTGCTCTTTAGCGGCTTAGGCTGGTTACTTTGATTCACTTAGCGTGTGTATGATGATTGTTATTATTTACATCCTTGGTAGTTACATAGACGGTTTTTATGGTTATTATTCGGCTAGGCCCAGAGATGTCAAAAAAATCCGTACCCGCGGGTATCCGCGGATAAAACCCGCAACAGATAGAAAATGAATATTAAAAATGGATACCCGTTATCTGTGGGTATGGGTATTTTTGATACCCGCATGTTAACGGGGCGGGTACGGATATCATAGTATCCGTACCCGTGGATACCCGTACCCGCTAAACTTTAATTCAGAAAAATTATTACCCCACAAATGAGTCAAAACATTATGAGTCTTTATTATATTAGTAAAAACTTTAATTCAGAAAAAGTGTATATATATATATATATATATATATATATTAGTAAAAACATTATGAGTCTTCATTCAATAATGGTGGTCAGATTCTTACCCCACAAATGAGTAAATTACTTCCATATACTGTGGAGGCATTGATGTG
>Ga0209589_1008422_pt1 | contig 16079 bp, 7 predicted proteins | sample CowpeawhiteBW_FD_187525 | JGI IMG/M metagenome (GOLD analysis project Ga0209589, IMG submission 187525) | Root nodule microbial communities of legume samples collected from California USA - Cow pea white BW (SPAdes) (version 2) | ecosystem: Host-associated > Plants > Roots > Nodule | place: USA... | reverse complement strand
TATTACATATTTTTAACAATATTTAATTTATTTAAATTTATATTTTACATTAAACTTTATTTAAATTTTATTTTAAAATTATAAATATATAGATTAATAAATTTATATTCGAAATATTTGTATAATTCAATATCAACAATATTTTAGAGTTGGCTTAAAAATAACAATTTTATAAATTCAAATGTAAAATTTTTTAAAATAATTTATAACAAATTAAAATAAATATATTTAAAATTTAAATATTAAATACAATTAATATTATTAAAATATTTATTAAAAATATCAATTTTAATAAAAATAATCATAAAATTATATAAAAGTAAATTTTGGTCTAAATTTGGAGTGTCTGAAATTGAAAATTTTTAAGAAAAAATTGGGACTCAAATCAAATCAAATTAACAAATATGAGGACCAAATTAAGATTTATACAATAATTTGACACGTGTCACCATATTAGATTGACACGTGGCACACTACAGACGTGACACGTGGCATAATTTTTTTTTTTAAATTTAAAAAATTCAAAAAATTCAAAAAAATGAGGAGATGACACGTGGCACCTACTTAACGGTGTTAGTTCTCTACTAACAGAAATGACCTAATTGATACTAATTTATAAAAATAGAGACCTAATTGAGACTAATAAAAGTACGAGGACGAAATTGAAATTTTACGACAAAAACGATGACCAACGGAGTATTTTAATCAACATAAAACAAGTCTCCGAAAAACTATGAAAATTATTTGGAAAACAATTTAATTTGTTGAAATTGAACCTGAGAAGAACTTACCTTGTTCCTACGTATCTCACAATGTGGAGAATCAATTCATGTAGTTCTTAATAAAGACCTTTTGCTTAAAAGAAAATGTTGATATTTAATATTTTAAAAAATTAATATTTTTTGATATTTTTGAATTATTTTAAAAATAGTGTCACACGACACGAACGGTCGAACAAACACCAAAAGAGAAAGAAAACATTATTTACTATTTAGATTTTTTATATTTTTGTGAATTTTCATGATTTTCAAATATTTTTTCTTTTTTATAAAAAACATGAGTACAAAAAGATGGGACAAAATAATATGAAGGTAAAAATAAAAATTAGAAAAAAAGTGCAAAGAGGGTGTAAACATAAAGTACAGTGAGGTGCAATGAGTAAAAGTCTTAAAATAAAGTAAAAATACAAGGAGGATGTAAAATATAAAAAAGTTAGAGAAAATAAAGGAAGTTAGAGAAAATAAAGTTCGAATAACGGTTACTTTTTTTTACCGAATTTCAAAATTCAGTGTATTTTAAATTAAAAATGGATTTTATTTTTGTGTATAGAATTTTAAAATTCTGATACTTTCTGAAAAAAGAATTTCACTTTAACTAAAACAAATTTAATATTTGTCTACAGAATTTTGAAATTCGGTAGTTTATTAATTTAGGGATGTGATGAGATAACGTAGTGTTTATAAATAGGAGAGAGAGAAAAGATATATGTCTATTGTGTTAGAGGGATATTGTAGTAAAATTAAAAAATTTAGAAGGTGCAGAAAAGATCTTTGAAAGTGGAAGAAGCATCTATTAATAGGTGTCAAAAAGCAAACATGAGTATGGGGTCATAAAAAAATGGCTTGGGCTGATTAAGATTATAAAAGAAAAAAAGTATAAGTATCAAAAATAGAATGGGCCAGACTTGACAAACATAAATCAGTCTGATTTTATTTTAATCATTGAAATTTAGGAAGAGTAATTAACTAAAATTCACTAATAATTATTATTCATCGTCTAAAAGTCAGATACCATGATATCTGTATGAGCAAACCATGGTAATTAAATATCCATGATATCTGTATGTACTCTATCAACAAATAGTAATTAAATATCCAAACTAATTACTCTTTATTTATATTTTAATTTTAGTTAAATAATTTTAGTTAATGTAATACTTTTAAATAGAATACAGAGGGCGATTATCACTTACAATATCCAAAATAAATAATGTAAAATAGTATAAAATAGATGAGTAATAATATTTTAATTTTATTTAACAATAATTCATTTTAAAAGAGAAAATAATATATGAATTTTTACATCTTTCATTGAGTAATAATATTTGAATTTTATTTAACAAAAATTCATTTTAAAAGAGAGAATAATATATAAATTTTTACATCTTTCATTTAATTATTTTAATAGTTGTATCAATAATGTTTTTTTTTTTATTGACCATGTAATGTTTTTACGCTGAAAGGGTAAAATAGTAAACTACTTCTTAATTTGTATTAAAATATAAACGTAAGTAAAAAAATAAAAATAAAAAAGCGACGGTAGCTCCGGATCGGGAACTTGAACCCGACGTGAATCGAACACGCAACCTTCTGATCTGGAGTCAGACGCGCTACCATTGCGCCACGGATCCGGATGTGAGGTTATTCTCACAATAACAATATGGTCTTTAAATACAAATCACAACAGAAGAAAGGTTGTTTTGTTTCCCGCCAAACTCAACGAACTAATCTACTGTTTCTCCCCTCTCTCTGAGATAGAATCTTGAAGACTTTTATTGATGGCGGAAAGTTTGGAACGTATCGACGTGAAGCTGTCTCCTGCGCCGGACGCAAGGATACCGTTGATGAAATCAAAAGGAGGACGGCGGCGAGGCGGCGACACGTGGGTGGTTTCAGTGTTCGTGATAATCCAAATCGGAGTTTTCATCGCAACCATGCTCGTCAACGATTGCTGGACCAATTCTCACGGAGATTGCCTTCTGCAAACCCTCGGAAGGTTCTCCTTCCAGCCTCTCCCCGAGAATCCACTCCTAGGTCCTTCTCAGTCCAAGTCAGTCTCCATATTCCTTGCCTTAATTAAACAAACTTACTCATAACTTTGCTTATTGGTAATTGAATTAGTTTCTTCGGTTTAGGGTTTCACTATCACGAAATCTATTCATTATTATTATTAATAGATTTACGTTTGAAGATTGATTGATTTATTCAGTTTGGAGTCTGGTTTGAGAAATAAATGTTGACCTATTGGAGTTGAAAGGTGGTGTTATTACGACAGTGTGCAGTTTGAAGGATGAGTAATGTGGTGTTGTGAGTGCAGGTTAGATGAAATGGGAGCTCTTCGATGGAGCCTTTTGACAGAGCAGCACCAAACTTGGCGTCTTTTCACATTTCCATTTTTGCATGGTGGACTCTTCCACTTGCTTCTCAATCTCTCGAGTATCGTCTACGTGGGAGTGCGCCTAGAGCGCGAATTTGGACCCAGTAATTCTGTTTTTATTTTCTTCTCTCTCGTCACATTTCTATTTCGCCTATCTATTTTAGTGAATGCTTCGAAAAATTGGTTCGCCGCCACAATTTTCTTCGGTGTCTAAGATTTGCTGAGTGTCTGGGATCATAACACCACTGCAATGCTATATTTATCTGTAATTTCCCGAAATAACAAAGAACACTGTGAAACTGTGCCTTTGAGTTTGATCAAACATACACTTTTGACTAGTCACAAATTAATGTGTACGCTACATGAATTATTTTTTAATAATTATTTTAAAATTCTTGTAAAATATTCTTTCGTTAGTTCTGTGAAATCTTAACACTCCCTGTGTAAAAAAGTGAACTCCGTTAATTTATATTTCCTAATTCTTATAATTTTATTAGTTTAGTTTTATCTCTTGTTAGTGTCTAAGACTTTTACTGGGTCTTAATTATAGTGAACTCCATTATTAGTGAACTTGTTAGTGAACTCCATTATAGTTCCTAATTCTTAACACTCCCTGTGTAAAAATATTCTTTTGTTAGGTCTGTGAAATCTTAACACTTGTTAGTGTCTGAGACTTTTACTGGGTCTTAATTATAGTGAACTCCATTATTAGTGTACTTGTTAGTGAACTCCATTATAGTTCCTAATTCTTAACACTCCCTGTGTAAAAATATTCTTTTGTTAGGTCTGTGAAATCTTAACACTTCCTGTGTTATTTCTTGTTAGTGAACTCCATTATAGTTCCTAATTCTTAACACTCCCTGTGTAAAAGTATTCTTTTGTTAGTTCTGTGAAATCTTAACACTCCCTGTGTAAAAAAGTGAACCCCATTATAGTTCCTAATTCTCATAATTATAATAGTTTAGTTTTATGTCTTAGGTTTTTTGAAATTTTAGTTGTGATTCTTATGTTTTGAAAGTGTAGTGTAAAGTGCTTTTGCTTATATTGTATAAAGTTAATCCTGATCATCATGGTCACGTTTTGAATTTAGTCCCTAGGAATCAATTTTTAATTTATAGTTTCGAAACAAGAGACTCAAAACCAACGGTTTAAACTATGCTGAGTAAAACCCATATTAAGAACAATTATAAAAATTAAAATGTTTTAAAAATCGATTTTGAGATTTTCACAACGTACTAATTTGTGAACATTTCCTTTTGTTTTGCAGTAAGAATTGGTATAATCTATGCATTGTCAGCTTTTGTGGGAGGCTTGGTGGCTTCTCTTTTTCTCCGAAACACCCCTGCTGTTGGTGCTTCCGGTGCTTTATATGGATTGCTGGGAACATTGCTTTCCGAACTTGTTTGGAACTGGAAATATCATACCAATAAGGCCTGTCTTTTTCCCTTTGGTTACTTTTTCTCACTGTTCTGCTACTAATCAATTTTATTGGTTGGTTACAGATTTCGGCAATAGCAACATTAGTCTTTGTGTTTGTGTGCAACTTCGTCCTTGGTTTTCTGCCTTATGTAGACAATTTTGCCAGCATTGGAGGTTTTATATCAGGATTCCTTCTTGGATCTGTTTTTCTACTCAGCCCTCAGCTCCAACCAGTAGCTCCAAATAAAGGTGGTCTTGTTGAGTATGGGGTCAAAAGTTACATCAACTTAAAGTTGAAGAAAAAGCTGGACAGACCGGTTCTCAGGATTGTTTCTCTTATCCTCTTCGGCCTATTGTATGTTGTTTTTTCCTCTTGTTTGTAATTATTTGTCGTTATTTTTTAATTTGCATGGCTAGCTGTCTTCTATAACTTCTGCTTTATGGCATGCGTCAAATCTTTGATGAGAAGCTTCTTCTATTCGTAGATTGGCTGGTTGTCTTGTGGTAGTTCTTCATGGAATCAACATCAACAGTTATTGCACATGGTGTCCATATGTCGACTGTATCCCTTTTACAAGCTGGCACTGCCAAGACACAGAAGCCTCTTGTGAGGTACCGTATACAACTTACTTCTGGCATTTCCCAAATTAAAAATTCCGAACAACATATTTTTCACCTTGATGGATTGTCTGTTCCAACTTCGTATCAAACAGTATACCAAGACCAGAACGAATTGTTACAAACGGAATTCCAATACTATTTCTCCATTATTTACCAAATTCTTATGAATAGAGAATTCAATTGTTGTTTTGTTAACATTATTGCTAGGTGATCACGTACCGCAAAAAAGTTAAATAGAATTAAACCAAAAGGGAATGCCAACTCACTAACAGAGACGCGCTGAATCGAACTTTTTGCGATGAAGTAGCTATTTATTACTTACCTGTGCCCCCAATATTTATATTAAATATAAAGTTAGGGGAAGCTGTTATTTCCTGAAAAGTAAGGCTTCATGCTAATGCTGGGTATATGCTATCTAACTGCAGACAATGGTGAGCAATGCTCAGCTGACAATGACCTGTATCGGGAATGGCAACTTCAGGGTCTATCCTTTTACCAACATTTCTCGGGCAAGGATGAATGATTTGTGCAATCTGATTTGCTGACGGGACAAATTGTTTCAATGATTCTTTTAGCCCCGAATTACCAGGAAATTCTGGATAGCTTATATCTTAACAAGTTGTCGTATCCTTTTTCTGAATGTAAAGAAAGAAATAGAGTATAATTAGAAGCTCGAGGTGTTTGATTTGACCCAAATTGATGCAACAGTTTGCGGAGCATGTCTTTGGTTGTAAATACCACAATACCACCTGGGTGTAAAATTTGTAGTCCCTGGGCAAGATGAATCCTTTTCATGCTGGTAGAAAATTGAAGTTGTGAAAAAAAAAAAAACATTTCTTGATTGCTGTTTCTAATAATCAGATATATAAGTGTTTCATTACGGTTAGTTTTACTCCTTTTCCTGTTATTGAATGCAGTCATTTTCATCCTGCTATATATTTTAAATCTGAGTGACAGCTGACACTTGGAACCACTTTTGCAGTCCCTGAATTTCGGCTTGGCTGTTATGTATAACTCTGTAGTATCTAACTTCCGCCGTAATAGCATAATTACATTGAGGGTGCATCTGTGACCTGTGAGCTGTTACTGAGTATGCTCCCGCCGCCGCCACCCGCATTCACAGTTAAGGACCATCAAGCCACGGTCTATAAAATGAGTGCACTGAGACTTAACAATCCACAGTGTGGGCCTAACCCTACCCAATTGCACTGGATTCAAAGTTTCTGAGCATTCAAATGCCGAAGCCTTCTGAGCAAACTCTAGATCCATATACTAAACGGATAAGTCTTGTACATCGTACTCATCGCCAAACCAACCAAGCAGAAGAATCAACTTAAAAGAGACGTGGCAGAAAATATGGGAAAGATAACAAGCTGCCACTTTCTTTTCTTTTCTTTTTTTGGTGTACTTCTGAATTTTAGAATATAAAATAAAACAGTTGCAGGACTCCACTTTAAAAAATACAATTTGAAATTTGGCCGAAAAATTCAAGTCCTTTTCATTGGTCCGTGGTACTGTCGGCTAGGAAAATATACACACTGGACTAGTGTACCTCAAGCAAAATCCATTCATATCCCCACAAATACTTGGACTGTGCATTTATATGTGTGGTCGATACAAGAATTGTGCATTATATGGTGGTAGCAGTCCTTTCTAGCCCACTCAATACCCACTTTTTATCTTATGCACTGAACCAGCTGGTTGGTATGGTTGCTCCTCCTTTTCAATTGATCCGTTAAATTTTGAGTGGAAAATCCAAACAAGTTTGTTTGATGGGTCTAAGCTCTGAACTAAACTAACTTGCCACTTATCTAAAAGCACTTGTCCCAAAGCCACCCTGTAAGAAAGGTCAATATTTTAGGCACGTAAAAAGGCCACATTGGAAGTTTGATTATCCAACAATGGTTGGGTCCCTCCTTGTCAACATCAAGTGCAGTGTGATCCATCCAAGTTGACCCTCCTCCTTCTGAGTGATAACTAAAGCACGCACCTCCACAAGTCACAAGCACCATTCGGTCACAACCATTAGTTTTTGCGACATGTGGCATCTTCTCATGAACGTGCCACATATATATATTATGAGGTAAAGGAAGTTGAAGGTAGTAAAATCTAATCACATTGCTATCAGAATCACAATCATGAAAAAGGGCAGTTCCACATAAAAAGGCTCCCTATGTTGCCGCATTCACAGAGCCTGTCAGCACTACCATTCCTCGCATTACCATAAATGCCTTCTTGATGGTTTTAAGCTTTTCCCCAAAATTGAAATAATTATAATTTATAGAACCCAACCCTCCCTTTTTTAAGGGATGGAAAAAGATAACAATAGTGGGCATTCTCAAGTGGGTGAACCCAAAAGAAAAAAGAATTTCACAACCTTTCACCATCAGTGTTAGTCAAACATGGCAATAGGCTATATCATCACAGGACCCTATCCTATGATATACACATACACTAAAATATTTTATGATTGGGTCCTTTCCTCACATATAATAATTTCAAACCCTTTTACTTGTTTCTTAACAAGAAATATGGCAATTGGTTGACCCTGAACGAGTCCATTCCCTTTTGCTTCTCTTGTGTCTCACACGCGTTCTCAAGCACACAGGCAAAACTTGTCCCACACACACACAAAGTGAGCCATAGATATCAACTAGATGCTACTTCAAAGGTGTGGAAATGATGGAATTTTACGTATATGCTTGGGAAGCCATGAGAGGTAGATCATAGTGGACGTGTTTCCGCACAGTTATCCCTCTCTTTAATCTTCTCCAATCTCTATGCCTCCCACTCTCTCTTTCATAACTATTCAACTAATCAAAAACAAACATATTGGACAACAAAATTACTCCCATTTCATCATCCTTCCCCTTTAACAACAATAAATAAAGCATTTCATTACGTATCATGCATCTCTCACGCTATATCTCTTTTCATTTTTTTTCCCACTTTGATAATTCAATAAACGGTGACCCTCGCTTCCTCAAATATATCCTTAAAGAACTCATATCTACCAGAAATAACACCGCTTCGTAATATACAACTGAGTATAAATTTGATTTGATTTTTTTATCGATAAATATTAATGGTTAGTATTTTGTTAGTGGAAGGAATTGAACCTACAATCTCTTCTATCGTCACTTCCAAACCTATTTTATATCTCTAAAATGTTAATGAAAAAGTTGAATCCAAACTTCTCCCAAATTTTAAAAATAAAATGATTTCGTACAAATTTACTAAATAAACGCTTTTATAAGATTGATTTAAATTTAGTATCCATTTCTTAACATTTAATACATGTTATTCCATCCTAAAGAAAATTTTTGATAAATCTCCGAATTTTTTATAATTTCTAAACATATTTTATGCTATCATTTAAATCCTAGAAAAAATAAATTAATTTTAGAGATTTAAAATAAATACCAAATATTTTAAAAAATTATTCGTTTCAATTTCTTTAATTATGTACCATTTTTTTTATCAGGGTTAACAATTTAGGCCTATAGAAGAAAAAATCACTCAAATAATTGCAGTACATGATTGGCTGCCCAATATTTATTTTTGTTTTTATTAATTTAAACAGTTTTTTTCTGAATGAAAATATGAAGAGAAGTTTATATATTTATATATAATAAAGTGATTAGGTGGCCCAAAAAGAAATATTTACTTTAGAAGGTTGAGAATATAATTATGATGGAGTTGTTTAGTTTGTGGGTCCTGACTGCCCATAATGTTTGCTACATATTATACCTTTAACTTACCTTTAGAATTCTTTTTTCCTTTTCTCAAAGGGGATTGGGAATAAGTTTCTCGTGTTTGTGATAAGTTAGTAGTGGGAGAACCTCTTCCTCCTACAAATACAAAATTGCCCTTTATCAATTATGATTATTTCATTTAAAAAATATCAAAGTTTAAATAATTTTATTTAATTTGACAATTTAATGCTATATTAGAATGAGTCATGTGATGAATAAATGCTAAAGTACATTTGGAAGCACTTATGACTCGAAGTTCGAAAATTCGAATCTTATTTCAAGTACTTATGTCAAAATTTAATCATGCTACCAAATGCCCCACAACATATTGAAAAAGAAAAGCGAGTGAATTAAACTGAAAATATGGGAAACCAGTTAAATATTACGTAAAATTAATTTTAAAAAATTAAGTAATCCAAAATCAATATAAACTTCATAAGAACACGTTAAGAACTTTATTTATTTATTTATATGTGTGTTTGATAATTTCATTATAATTCAATATTCCACCTTTAATATATTTTGTCGTTTTTTCTTAATTTATTAAAATATATTTCATTGTTTTTTTCATGATTTATAAAGGCCAAATTGAAGATTTGCAAAAGTATTAGTAAACTAAGTTAAAGACCTAGATTTTGCGCAATTGAAAATCCATTTTTGTCACTCAATTTTCTCATTTCATGATAAAAAGGCTTTTTACTTCTATTTAAATTTCTAATAATAATAATAATAATTTAAAATTAATTTAAATATATTTATTTGATCTTTATATATTATGAAAGTCAATGTAAAATATCTTTTCAAAAATAAATGTTTTCATGTGATAAGATAAGTTGAGTTTCATATTGAACTAAAATATAAATTTCACATGTTAATTGTTAGGAATGGATTTTTACATTAACCTTGATAAACTAGAACATTTAGATACTTAATAATAACTTGGTTTAGAAATTAAACACAATTTTTCAATAATAATTTAGGAACAAAACATATTTAATCCATCAATATACCTATCCATATTTGAGGACTAAATAATTTAAGAGTAGTTTCATGATTATTACATAATGGACGAAATAAATTTTACTAAAATAAATTGATATTACATTACTAAATACATTTTTAAGTCTAACTTAATTGCTAGAAGTAGACTTAATATTCCCTACATAATCAAGTTATTACATGAAATCTCTAACTATTAACTTATATGAATTACCTATGATCAAACTTCAATTTCAACTCTATACTCTTTGATAAACATGTTCAAAATCTCAACTTGGAGATACTATCTTTTTTCTATTAGATTGTGATCGAAAACAGATTGGTCATATAAAGAGTAGATTAAATCCTAAATTATACAATAAATTATCTTTGAGACCATTAATGGTGCGATTAAAGTGCTGCTTAATGCTTCAATTCCCTTTACACCCTCTTGGCTTGGTTATACAAAGGACATGACTTGGTTTGAAGTAGAAGAAAATAATCATTGGTACACCACACCCAGTCTTATATTACAAGTTCCCACCACCTTAATATCCTCGTTAGGGTTATAAACTATCACAACCTAGTTCGGTTTTTGGGTAAGTTATTTGTTATTTTGGTGGCTTGTTAGCGTGTTGTGCTCCCCTGATAACATATATTTTGTTAAACATAAATGATATAATTTTATATGATTGTGAACTCACCTAAGATACAATTGTATGAATTTTATATGAATGAAATAACTTAATTATCTCGTTAATTAATTTCACATTACATCAGTGTCAATGGTATGTTTGTGATAATAACATCAACATTTTGAAGTTCTGCAACGTTACTTTACTTGAAAGTTAACAATGGTGTAAAAAAAGGACTGTTTATGAAGAGATGATTGTTGATAATGTATAGATTATGGTGTACATGTATCGTAATTAGTTTGTTGAAGAAGGTAATAATAGTTGATGAAGAATGATGATTTGATGGTGCTGCAAAGGGAGGTGTCAAGCTCCTATTATCAGTTGCCTACTCAATCTATTTTCCCCTCAAGTAATCATTTTGGCTTTTCTTTTCTTTTTCGACCAACCTAAACAAAAATCATTAACAATCATGAAAACAACTTCGACCCAGTTTTAGCATGAGTGCATAAACAACCTCTCATTCAATTTCATTTTCAATCCTTCTACTCCTATTTGTTTTTTAAAAAAATTAACTAAAATCTACTAGGTTAATATATTTATATAAATAATAATATGGGTCTTTGACAAATAAAAACATATTGTTTTATTAAATTTAGTTATAAGCTTTGAAATTATATTTTTACTACTTTATTTCTAGAAATTATAACAACTTAAGTAAGCTTTATTTTTTTCATTATAACTTAATATAATTTACCCATCTTCTTTTCTTAACCCTTTTCATCAATTGCAAAGATATCAAGTGCAAATTTATAATTGTGTAACGTTAATTTTTTTTTCCCTTCCGTAATTCATCCATTCAATCATTGTTTTGTAATAAATTTGTTTTGAAATACAAGTGTTATTGGCTTTATTACTGTAATAGTATTTTACTGCGTTTAGTTTAAAAAGAAATCAGTGTTTTGGTACACTTAATATATACTTTTGCTTTGAGATAATATCATGTTTTGGTACACTTAATATATACATAAAATAATATGAAAAGGAATAATAAAGAAGTATTATAAAAATAAATAATTATTTTTTAGTTGTTATCCTAGCTCAATAAGTCTTTTGTGTATAGGATGTAAAATTAATTAAGGATCTTTAAGATTTATAATTCTCACACGATAAATCATAATAGAACACTAATCTTGATCCATGAGAGATTCTGTGAATATGCGTTCTTCAATTTATAATCTTGTGTGCTCTTCAACCACCGTTTCCCAATCTATCTCTTTTCATTTCTTTCTCTTTTCTCACGTTCTTGAAGATAAAAATACATATGTGGACTTCCTTTTTCGAATTATATTAATAATTCGCTCCTACAATTCTTTATCTGTTCGGATAAGAACACAGGAGAAGGACTAATTGAAAGGTATTCACATACTTATTCATCCTCTTTCTTCTTTTTGTTTAGTCCAATGAACCCCTCTTTTATTTCTTTTAAGATAATTTTTTGAAAGTGTTCAAACTAGATAGATTTTGCAATTGATAAAAGAACTGGTATCTAATTCTAAGAAGTATCATTCTTTTAGGGAATCTTCCAATTGATTGACCAATCCAAATTATATCAAATTCTGTGAAAAGAACCTTATGGCCAGAGACAGAACCCCAATTCCTTTTATAAACCAACGTCCATCAAGTTGGTTTTTATTTTATCTTTATCTTTATTTTATTTTATTATCACTTCCCATAATAATAACTAATAAGTCTTTATATTTTTATTAAATCACAGTTGAGTCCATCATAATATTTCAAATGAGTCACTAATAGAATTAATTCGTCAATTAATTCTAACATAGGATGGACTTGAATAGTTGGAGACTAACCCAAATAAGACTTAGGTTACATATGACTTAGTACAAAATTAAAATAAATTAATAAAGTCATCTACAAATATTTCATTCTAAAATTAAATATTTTATAAAAAAATTAGGATTTTGTAAAAGTATAATGATAATGATTAAAACGGAAAACTTGAAACTTAAAGTTAATAAGTTACTATTCACTGCATTTATATACGAAAAAAATTTGAAAAATAATATAAAATAAAATATCAAATTTTGTCACAAGAAAATTCTTAAGTTTTAACTAATTTTAGTGACAAAAAATACGTTTAGAGACTAATTTCTTTGATCCTTAAAATCTTGATATCTAATGACCAATTTAGAAACTAATTCATAATAAAAATGATTTTAGTTATCAATTTAGAAACCATTTTTTATTTTTTGTTTATAATAGAAGTTATTTTAGTTATAATAATTTTTAGTTTATAAGTGCTATATAAATTGTTCAGTATAGTGACTAATGTTTTTAATCACTAAAATTGATCATTATTCAAAAAAAATTTTATAGTGTTTATAAATATACAAGAATGGTAAAACCATATATTTATCACACAAATATCATCATGTAAATAAAATGTTAAATATGTTTTTAGTTATAAGTTTTGACGAAAAATTAAAATTTCTTTTTATTCGAAACTTAAAATACTCTTGTGTCTAAACTTAAGAAATAAATTAATATAGTTCTTTTAAAACAATTTTAACGTACCAAACATGTTTTCCAACATATATTAAAGTGGTAACTTGTCAATATATGGATGTACATAAGTATAAGTATATATGTGAATTTGATTTTATATTTTTAGAATATATATATATATATATATATATTTTTTTTTTTTTTTTTAGAATATATATATATATATATATATATATATATATATATAATACATTATTTGTTATTAGGTATTATAGGTGGCTTCATGCTTTCAAACCATAGTTTGTTCTGACTTGTAAATTTAGTTCTATTAACTTATTTTAGGAAGATTTAAAAAAAATAATGAATCTTATTATCAAGTTATTTTAAGTTAAAGCACTGTTTTATATAGAAAGGTAATATTGGACCTCGAAGTAACTTGCAGCGCTTAAATATTCAAAATTCTGGCTAACTTAACAAATTAAAACCAAATCTTATTTCAAAAAGAAGGCTGGATTTGTGTAGTTTTCTTACAACTTGGATTTAAATATTTTAAAGTTTAACCTGTAACTGAATTAAGTTGTATCGTTTTTTGGGAAATTGATCTCTATCATAAACACTAGTTAATGAATGAGTCCAAAACGAAATCACGTCACAATAGAACAACGATATTCCCACGAGCAGCATGTGCAGGAAAAAGAAAACAGAAAATTAGAGAATAATTTATCAGAAATCGGAGTCATTAATGAACACCCACATTATGCTATGCTTATCTATATAAATAGTTGAAAGTAATGCAGAAGCACAAAATTGCAGGCATTTTAGGGTTGCTTTGCTATATCCTTTTGTCCTAAACGAAAGTCGGCTTTTGTAGAAATTCTCTTGTCAGAATTTAAGACAAAGAAGAATGAAAAAAATAAAGTATCAGTGGTCCCCTCCAAACTCAATTAAATTGGGAATTAATGTCATAACCAACCTGTAGGGTTAGGGTTACCTAGCTACACCACATTCTCTATGGTTCAAATAGTTTATAAAAGAACTTAATTACATTTTTATAATTGTTTATAAAATTAAATTTGACGACCGAATTTCTTTAGAATTTAAACATGAGTCTAAGTTTTACATTGAGTAAAAATAAAAAAGTTAGACACTATATAACAATGAAGACCATAAATTCATCATTTTAAGATTTTTTGTCAAAGTAATGTCAATTTCTTAGTGTGGATTGGATTTGTGTTCATTCGTACGTTGTATCGTCCGGTGTTTTCTCTCAAAAGACTCAATTATTTTTCGTGTAAACAATAATTGATGTGTATGATTTTGTATTGTTTGAAGATATGGAGCATTGAGAGTTTGTGGGTAAAAATGATGATGAAGATGAAAGAGATTTGGACACTGAAATCCAACCGTGGAATGTGTTTACTTTGGGTGAATGAAGGGACCCAGACGCATAAGATGGCAACACATGTTGAAAAAAATGAGAAGATGGAAGAGAATATTGTGAAATAGTGGTTAAATAAATTTGGTTGGGTATTCCTTGAAGCATGGGACACTTAAAGCAATGGTAATAAGTAGTAGTAGGGTTTGTTGTTTTAAGTTATTTTGATTGATTCTCACATGGATCGTAGGTGTTTGGTGTTATCTGATTGAGGAAATGGAAGGTTTTCCATAGAGGAAGAAACAATGGGATCCTATTATATCCACAACTACTCCTTTTGACTAAGCACTGTTTTGGATTCTCCTCTCTTCTTTTGTTTCGCACGCAAGAATGGGAACCTTCTTTAATTTTGGTTTAGTATCCTTTAATACGCTCTCCCCTTTACACTTCCTGCTTCTCGCTACTACTACTCTACTACCACCACCTTCTTTTCCTTTTCATTTTTGGGACCCTAAACGTCACTCCTCTCCCATAGCTTATATTTTATAATATTCACCAATTTTACTTTCTTTTTTAGACTCGGAAAATAATATTAAATAAATATAATACAATTATGAGGATAATTTGTTATTTTGGTGATAAGTTTAACCAATCGGCTCAACATCAAATCAAATATTTTATTAGAAAAGAAAATAGACTCGACTTAAAATTTATATAACGGTGAAAGAGGAGATTAAAGAAACATGTCAAATAATGAATTATGGGTATTAAAGGAGAATAATAATGAGACGTTAAGGGGACAAAGAAGATGAGAAACAAGAAGCCGAGATTAGGGATGGTAAGGGGCCGGGGTCATGCACAGATAGTATGCGTTACCTGACCCGCAAAAAAAATCACTTGCTATTCGTCCCTTTACCTGTCCTCGTTTGAAAAATACTTGCAGTTTTTTTTTTTAAACGCGCATGTACCTGTGAGTACATGCGAATATTTAAAATATATATTTTATAAATTTTATGAAATTATAAAAAAATAAAAAATAAAAAATAAATTAAATTAAATTAAAATTTAAGTTTAATCTAATAAAATATAAATAAATTTAACTTAATAAAATATGAATTAAATTTTAATTTTAATTTTTTGCAGGTAATTGATCCCCACAAGTACGGGTGGTATGATACACATATAAAACTTGTTTATAAACGAGTATTTTGCTATCCCTATACAGGATAAAGAGGGACGTAGGACAGAGAGAGAAGACATAACACTTTGAATGCTCTAACTGATTATACTCTAGTCTTTCTGGTAAGAACAATTACAAATCTTACTAAATTTTATAATTGATATAAACTTGATGTATTCTCATATGGAGAACTTACTTTCAATTTCATATACTCTTTTATATTTATATTTTCTTATGTTCTTAATGATTTAAGTATTGGAGAATCTTCTGCACGAATCTTTCTTCAGTTTTATTCACAAATTAATGATCTAGTTTGTCCAAATCACACACTTTTTACTAGCAAGAACACCCACTATAATTTCAAATAACCAATTTAATAAAAAAACCTCATATATATATATATATATATATATATATATATATATATATATATATAT
>Ga0209589_1008418_pt1 | contig 16086 bp, 3 predicted proteins | sample CowpeawhiteBW_FD_187525 | JGI IMG/M metagenome (GOLD analysis project Ga0209589, IMG submission 187525) | Root nodule microbial communities of legume samples collected from California USA - Cow pea white BW (SPAdes) (version 2) | ecosystem: Host-associated > Plants > Roots > Nodule | place: USA... | reverse complement strand
TATATATATATATATATATATATATATATATATATATATATATGTGAGCAAGGATTTAGAAAATAAGTAAGAATAATTTTTTTTATAACTAAAGTTTAAATATTTTATTATTAAAGTATTAAACATATAAATAAATCTTATTATATATTTGCTTTTCTTAATCAAACCACATTCATTTTAGTTTTTTTTCTTCTTCGAACTATTGTATCTCCTAAAAGAAGAAAATTAGAATCGAGAATGAAAAAAAAAAACTCTGCAATCCCAATTCTAATTAAAATTATATATGCCTCAAACCATCAAAACTTTAAAACATAAAATAAAAAACGTGAAAGTTCATTAAATCATGATTGTATGAATGGAGTTTTTAAGTATATCTCGGTAATAGTTATAATAAGTTAGAAGCATTTAATTTTTTTGATTATGTGATTAAGTATGTCTTTGTGTCTAGTTAGTTAGTTATAATATTTTGATTTTGGTGTATTGAAATATTATGCACTTGATGTTCTCTATGTTGAGAAATGAATGACATTACTTGTCTACAGGAGGAAAAATGGTTAGTCTTCATCTCGTTGCCTAACATCTAAAATGGTGGAAGTACTTGTTTGTACAAAAAATAGTACAATTTAGTTTAAAAATAGTGCAATTGATCTAAAATCAGTATAATTCGATTCAAAAAATAGTTCAAAAATAGTACAAACTTTAAAAGCAGTGTAGTTAAATTCAAAAATAGTGTAATTCACTTAAAAAATAATGCATTTTAGTTCAAAAGTAACGCAGTTTGTAAAACATTTCAGTTTATAACAGATCAATTAAGTTCATATTATAGTGCAGTACAGTTCAGTGTAGTTCAATTTGTTAGAAAAAAAAATAGTTTAGTTCAGTTCATCTGAACGTTTTTTCAGTTTAGTGCAATTCAGGAGAACAATTTTTTAGTTCAGTGCAATTTTTAATAGTGTAGTGCAATTTAGTATGATTTGCCCAGCCTTTACACGGGTACATTTGTGATTGTATTCGATTCTAACTTCATTTTTTTCCACGTACTCGGTTATATTTGTGACGTATGTAGTTCTAATGTGTTTGAATATTTTATCCACATCCGTTTTTGCTTTAATGAACAAAATTTAAATATTTTATTTTTCACTTCAAATATATTATATATTTTTTCAATTAATAAATATTGTTAATATTTTTATTTGTGAAAAAAAAATTAAAATTAATTAAAACTTATCTAATTATCATTTTGGAAAATTATACTTTGACTCCTATTTTTTGACCCTCATCCCTTACTTTCTAAGGTGGATTAGTGTGAACCCACATTAAGTCACGACGTTAGGGAGTAAAGAATAAGAGTCAAAAAATGGGAGTCATAGTATCATTAAATCATTATCATAGATTAAATTTTATTTTTTATTAATCACATCCCTTAAATTATATACAAAATTTTACAAAATTTACTTTAAAATTCACTCCGGTATCACTTTCAAATTCTTTAAAAAAAATAATACAAACTCCACCCTCAAATCGATTCAAATCAATGCTATCCCACTCTTTCCAATATTTTCACTCATAAGAATCACACCCTAGATAAATTTTAGACAGAATGAAGTTGAGTTTATCTTAATCCACTAATAATAATTTTATATTATTTTCTATAAATTTGTTGTTATAAATATTTGTTACTTATAATTTCATTTTATTTTGATGTTTTGAAAAAGAAATTATACAATATCCCTGTAAAACAATTTTATAGAGAAAAAGCATAGGATAAAGTATAGTTAGTAGCTTTTACATGCAATTTATTGAGATAAATCTTTCACATTTGTTTCTTTAGTAAATTTTAGGAGGACATTGAAGACGTAACTTCGAAGCAAGATTACGGAGGACAGAGAAAAAATGGGAAGGGTTTGATTTGATGATCCAACAGCAGCAGTAGAGTAGAGTGAGAGTGAGAGAAGAATGGAGGAATCGGGTGGCGTGTGGTGGTGCGTTTCGGCAGTGAAGATGATAGTGGAGTCGATAAAGATCATAGCCTGTAACAAACTGGTGTTCGCATCAATCATGCTTCTCACCACCCTCCCTCTCTCCACGCTTCTAATTTCCCAATCCATCTCCACCCACTCCCTCACCTCGCAAATTCACCATCTCGAGGCCCTTGCACGCTACGCCCCCACACGCTTCGAGGCCCGACATGTCTGGCGCCAGTCCCGCCACGACGCCCTTTCACTCCTCCGTATCAAGGCCCTCTTCTCCCTCCCCTCCTACCTCCTCTCCCTCGCCGCAGCCCTCTCCGCCGTCCACTCCACCCGCCTAGCCCTCCACGCCGACACCACCCACTCCCTCCTCTCCGCGGCCCTCCGCCTCTTCGCCACCACCATCTTCGTCTACGCCATCCTCTTAGCCTTCTCCCCCATCCCGCGCTTCCTCGCTGCCCTAGCCTCCTCCGCCGCCGCCAGGCTCCTCCTCCTCGCCGCCGGGTCCGCCCTCGAGGTCTACCTCATGGCCGTCATGAGCGTCGCTCTCGTCGTCTCCGTCGCTGAAGAGAGGTTCGGCTGGGACGCCATTCGGGTCGGATCCGCTCTGATGGAGGGGAGCCGGGCATGCGGTTGGGCCCTGTCGGGTCTGTTCGTACTGGGGTCGAGCCTGATCGGATCGAAGGTGGAGCGGTTGATGGAGGCTGAGGATTGGATCAGGGTTGAGGATAAAGCCAATGTGATAGTTTGGTACGGTTTGTTAGTGCTGTGGAGTTACGTGATTATGACCATCTTTTACTGTGATTGTAGAAAACGCCATCCAATTAGGGAACTCCAACCAGAGGAAATGCAACTATCTGCAATGTAATCAAACTAATCTAATCCAACCTCATTTTTTGTATTTAATTTTTTTTAATATTATATTTTTCGTGTACAATTCTTTACCATAAAGTAATATACCAAGAATAGGATTTTCCTTTCTTGATTAGGTCTGTTTCTTTGTTGATACTTTTATCTCTTTTAAGTAATCTTGAGTAGATGGTGGTGGAAGGAATGAATAACAGAGTATGTTGTTTTGGTCAGATAAGGAGGAGCCACGTTTACATTGGAGTACACAACTAAATAACGGAAGCCAACTTAACAAATTTTTCCGTGGAATTGAAGGAGCAATAATCCACATTCCAGGTACCATTTGAAAGTGACTGTTTTCTAACAGAATATCGTTATCCTCTAAATTATAATGTAATGCATTGTTTTATTTACTTTGTTTTAAAAAATATTTAGTTAATATATATATATATATATATATATATATATATATATATATATATATATATATATATATAAGAAATGTGTTTAAGTTTAATACTTTCAACAAATGATAAAATATGGTTTAGTGTAGAGTATGTCTCGAACTAGATTCCATGATTAGGCAGCTGGCTAAATAGAACGTCTTAAACGGGGATTATTTATGAGCATTGTTGTTAGAGATGTAACAGTTTCTATGAATAGTTGTTTATATAAATATCTTCTAATGACTCTTGAAAATTTAAATACGATTTTAAGGTATTTTTAATTTTTTTAACAATTGCATTATCGTTTAACGAAAATCTTTTAATTCTTAAATCAGTAGTCCAGTGGACTATTTATCATGAAAAGGTTATGTAGTATTATGTATCAGATTGGAGTTACTACTGATAAATACTACATTCAGTGATAATAAATACAATGAATGAAGATAAATAATAAACTGACATTATGTCAGATCGGAGGGGATAATATGTTCTTTTTTCCTGATAGATAAAGTATAGGATGGAAATATATCATGTTTGGTTTGGCAGAGTTTACTTTTTTTGAAAAAAAAAAATATATTGAGTATGTTGATTAATGTAAAATGTATTTTTGTGTTATTATTTATTAATTTTGTTCTAGTATATTAAAATTATATATTGCTTTAACTTTTACAAATATGTAAGGTAGAAGGTATAAAGAAATATCTATGTCTTGTTTAAAGGTCTTTTATGAAATAAGATATTTATAAAAGTTAAATTAGATCTTAAAATAAATTGATATTAAATAAACATGTTAGAGTTGACTTGTATAAAAACATCGTCGAGACCGGTTTTTAAAAAAGAAAAAAGAAAAACTATTTTGGTCATATCGTGAATGACAAGCTTTTTTTTTTTTAATTTTGAAAAGATAAGTCAAATCTTATCATAAAAATGTTAACAAATCATACTTAAATTTTGAATTTTAAACACACGAGACCTGTTTAAACAGTGCATTGAGCTCTAATTATTTGCAAATGCCATAGCCTTGAAAAAAAAAAAAAAAACTTGTTTCCAAGCTAAGCTATATTTAATCTACGTATAGCAAAGTCAAGTTGGATTAAACTTGCCCAAATAAACATCTTTAAGAATTTTTATTATTATTTAACTTATAATTTAAGAATCGATGTATAAAGAAAACTTACAATTTAAGAGATGTACTAGTTAAAAGAGAAAAGAGTATCCAACTATCTTAAAATTACTTCCTAAAAAACAGTTCCACGAATTGTCAGATCCTTCTATGTTGCTCCTTAACTGTATTAATTTTCGTTTCTTAATTTACTCTTTATTCAGTAATCTATCAACAAAAAGTACTCTATTTTCTTACTTTATTAACTGATAAACAATCTTTTTGTCAGATTATTTGGTCTATCCGTAATGCTGTATTGGTAATGTAGTGCTTTCTCATCTTTGTGTGATGAACAAGTTTTGGTGACGACAGAGAACTTGGTTATCAACCTGTTCGAGGAAGCTTTATTTTTTGGAAAGGTGGTTCCTGGTAAATTCAGGGCACATACTGAAATACATCATACATATATACTGAGGAAATATAATCTATACGACTAATTTTAGGAACAAAAAAACTTTGCTAATTTCCTTTGCTGATTTGCTATTGAAGTACTACTTTCTTGGCATGGATTGGTACGTAAATATATGGTTCGTCTGTGTGAGTCACAAAAAAAAATGTAATTCTCATAGATACCGTAAATATCATATTACAATAAAGAATTTAGAAGACTCCTTGATTTTGAAAGTATAAACTTCGACTTTTATTTTATTTTAAAATGTTTAGTTTTTTTATTAAATATTAGATGATTGGTAATTGAAATTGCATTATTTTTGTTTGTACTATCTTAGTGTGTTGCTTAGAGTTGGCAATACAGGTCCATCTGTCCAAGGTTCGTCTCAAATTTAGTCTGCAAAAGGTGAATCAGATTGTGATAGATTAATAGTATATGAAAAAAACCCGAGAAGGGAGATTTTCTTGTCAATTCACTGTACTTTTTGTTTGGGTTTTACTCTTCTCTTTCCTCTTTTTATTTATTTTTTTCTCTAACGAAACAAAATCCTATGCACACTACACTCTTTCTCACCCTGTTTTCTCATTCACTCTGGATGAAAATTGAAAAAGGGAAATTCAGTTTTCTCTGCATTTTTTTTTTCCTTTCATTGAGGAAGAAAATACATTGTTGTGAGGTGTTCGAAGTAAATAAATAGAGCTTTACTCTTACAAGTTATGCAACATTGAGCAAAATTTGTTCAATGTCAATTCACATATATACTTCAAATTTCAATATCAACATCCCATTTTCTCTTGGCTAGAATTGTCATTGCCAATTTTTGCTTTGAAATTAATTTGCCAAGCTCTTTGAAAAATACGTTGTTGTTGGTCATACGTTTTTGTTTAACAACTGTCTGTCAACCATGAGTCACTACATCTATTAGTTGTACCAAAATGTGTGGAAGAAACAAATTGTTGGTCTTCTAGTTCTCCTTTGGTCAACTTTGCATCTTTCAATTTTAGACTTTCAAATTTGTTCTATATGTTCTAAATCACCATATTTTATGACGTTGACATCACTTCAACAGTTTTTTATTTTCATAGGATCATTTTTTTTTTTTATTTAAATGTAGACAGGTAAAAAGGTCTCACCTTGCTGCATGGTGAATCCTTCTTAAATTTTTATTTTTACATTTAGCTGTGCACCTTTTTAATTTTGTGCTTTTACGTAAAAAACATCTTGTACATCCTCCTATTATCTCATCATTATTCTCTGCTCCTACACTTGTAAGGAATTAATTAATTCTCTTAAGTTTATGTTTAGACTCCTCCAATGTTAATACTTTGATTCATACTTTTTAATACAGTAGTAACCAAATTTTTGTACACTAACCCGGAAAGTTATTCCTGAGATGCTACAATTTATTTACTATATGTAATAGTTCATCAACATAAACTTTTCATTACTTTTGTCTCCTTCATTCTCCCCATTTCAATTTTTTTAGTCAAGTTGAGCATTTATGTGTCTTTGATTCTTTCACAACCAACATATTTTGTTTGAGGTAATCCCAAATATTTTTGATAGATTTAAGATTCATAGTTCTTGTAAAAATAAGTTTGGATATAAAAGAAAACAAGATAGTTTTCTGCCCTTGCCTTTTTTTTTTTTTCATTCTCCTTTATAATATTTCATCTTAATAATATTTCATATTTAAAATCTTAGCCTTTTTTCACTATCTCCTAAAACTTTAATGATTTGATATAACAAATTATCCTTGCAACCTATAACTTTCCAACAAATGAGTCTCCATATTATTCAGGTTAAATTATTTTTTTGTCCTTCTATTTGTCAAGTAATATCAGTTTGGTCTTCAAGTTTTTTTTTGTCTGAATTTGGTCCTGATCTTCTTAAAAATATTCAATTTAGTCCTAACTGTTCGTTTGATTAAATGATATTAAAGTCAACTACATGTGTCAATTTCTGATTTTTTTTAAAATTTTTGTTTTACACGTGTCACTTCACAGTTGTGCCACATGTCAAAATGATTCAATTTGGTCCTTATAGTTTCAATTTAGTCCCAAATTTTGTAAAAAATGAAGCAATATTGTCTCTCCTTAAATTGATACTCAATTTAATTTTTTATAAATCTTATAGTGATATTCTTACTAAAATTAATGTTTTTATTAAATATTTTCAGAAATATTTTAAACTAACTTTAAATTCTATAGAAAACGTTAAACTTTGGTTTTGTTTTAAACTTGAAATTTAGTTCCTAAACTTATGTGTGACAAGTTATTTGGTTTTTAATCTTGACTAAGTTTGTATAATATGAGACACTTGATGTCTTTATATTTGATGACAAAATTGTTAATTGTTGAAATTAAGTTTGGGGTTTAACTTTGTTTAATAATAAAACTAAAAAAAAGCTTTTTTAAAAATACTTTTACAAATATTTAATAAAAATTTCAATTTTAGTAAGAATATTATCATAAGATTTATACAAAAACTAAATTGAGTGTCAATTTAAGAAGGGATAATATTGATTCATTTTTACAAAAAGTAGAACTAAATTGAAACTAAAAAAAAAAATATAGGGACCAAATTGAATCACTTTGACACGTTGTAGTGAATTATGTAAAAAAAATCAAAAAATTCAAAAAAAAAACATAAATTAACACGTGGTGTTGACTTTAATCTTGTTTGGTCAAAATTAACAGTAATGACCAAATTGAATCATTTCTAAGAAAATGAGGACCAAATTGAGATAAAAAAACTTGAGAACCAAACTAATATTATTTGACAAATAGAAGGACCAAAAGAGTAATTTAACATATTATTTATTTATTTACATAGAGATAGCGTAGTTCATTCTCTGTAGCATCGTCGTTTAGAGATCTTAGAAATTAACAAAAAAGCTACAATTGGATTCATGTGTCTATATGCAACAATGTATTAGAAGAAAATGAAAATATCGGATATGAAGGAGTAGTAACGAAACTTTGACAAACAATTTAAAGGTATCGAATTAAACTTTTTATACATAAATTATTATTTTTAATTAAAAAAAATCTTCATTTTATATACTCAAAATAGACACATATGATAATAGAATCCAAACAAATATGATTATCTTTCACTATCATATCATAAAATAATCATAATAAGCTATCATTAAATGTCAAAAATTACTAGTATGAAATAAATTGTAGTTAAAATAATCTTCAAATTAAGTTGTAAATAATATTTAAATATAAATATAATTTTAAATTTAATATAATTATATATAAATATAATTTTAAAATATACATAAAAAATAAAATGAGAAAAGTTTGGGCCCTCTATCTAGGGATGGCAATTAGGGTCTGGCCCATTGGGTCGACCCGCAGGCCCACGAAAAAAACGCGGGGCGGGCCAGGGTAGTGAGCCCGCAAGCCTGCAACCCGCATGGGTCGGCCCGCAAGCCCACATAAAAATTAAAAAAAAACTTGCACTTGTATATTAATTACTTTTTTTATGGACTCTTGTATTAACGTTTCAAATTCTTGTATAACTGGAAAATGTATGAATATGTTGAATTATCAATTTATCATCCAACTCTCCAAAGTTTTTACTTAATTTTGTGAACTTCTTAAAGTTTTCAAATTTTTTAAACATTGAAAGTTTTATCATAAAAATTAAAAAAAAAAATAAAAAAATAAAAAAAAGTGAGCTGGCGTGCGGCTCGCACTTATACGAGGCAGGCCAGACATTTCAGCCCGTGTTAATAATGCGGAACAGGGCAGACCAGCCTGCATTGTGCTGGCCAAATGCAGGTCGGATCTAAACAAGCCGGACCGACCCACATTATCACCCCTAGAACGAAGAGAAACCTTTCCAGTATATTAATAATAAAAGTGATAATAGTTCTTATTACAATAATAATAATAATAATAATAATAATAATAATAATAATAATATTATTATTATTATTATGACGCTTTTACGATAAATTTTGTAACAAAGATGCATGGACTAGAGAAGTGATATATATGAAAGAAGTTGTAACAAAAATAAAAAAGATGACAACCACACATTAATAGTGAAAGTGCCATGACAATTTCAGTGAAAGTGCTTACAAGGAGAACAAAGACTAACAAAAGTAACGATGAAAGTGAAAAATGACTATTTTATCTCGTTGTCTTCTAACTTCATTATCTTATAATAAAATAAATATACAACATTGATATAATATAATTAATGTAGTAGAAAAAAAATCGATTATATCAAAATAGGATACATATCCTATTATTATATTTGTGTACCCTAGGCAATCTAAATTGTTTGATTATTTATGATATCCCCAATTATGAAATTTAAAAAAATAATAATAATAATAAACAATTAAAGACGACCTAGAATATCAAAGCTCGTGTATATATTGCCAATGACTTTCAGAGGTCATTTGTCAAATTACCGCGAATTTTCAGTGTGGAGGCAATTTTCCTCGTCGAATATATACTACATATATAATATAATATGGTTAGTTTCTTCAATGACTACAATGCCATCTGCATCAACCCATTTATGAATACAAAGAACAAACCCAATTCTTAATCTAAGTGAGCATTTATCTTACCATGTGAATTGAATAACATTCTTATAATTTAATGTGTATTTTGTTTTAAAAAAATTGTTTTTTTTTGGGTAAGTGTTTTTTTAATTTAATTATCTTTATTTTTTGGGAGTAAATTTTAAATTTAATTAAGTATTACAGAATTAGTTTCTGAGGTAAGATCTGTATCCATAAAACATATATTCACTATCGGAATATTAAACAAGGAAATGGAGGAACTTGACAATGGATGACATGACATATTTAACTAATCTCGTTTATAATATTGATAAGCTCCGGTAATATTTAAAATAAAATTTAAAGATAACTCAATCTTATCAAAATAATTTATAAATTAAAACTTGTATCTATTAGTATATTATAATTTTATTTTATTTTTAATTGATGTGAATTATTCAACAACCATTTATATTGATATTTTGGACATAAGACTAAAAAAATACGATAATAATCCCAAATATGAAATAAACTTATATTATCCTCAATATTTGATTAACTATTTCAGTTTCAATAAGAAGTGTTGATTATCATATAACTCGTATGTTGATGCTTTACAATTTTATCAGTTGGTAGTCTATAGTAGAATTGGATATTCTAAGATGTGTGTAGTTACATAAAGTTGTTAATATTCATATATTTTGTACGCCCTTTAAATGCTGTGTTTAAAAATAACATTAAATAATGCTTTGCATTGCTCTAACGAAACTGTTTCTAGTATGGTATTAATATAAGAGTCTAAACCTTTCTTACAATATTAGGATCAAAGTAAAGATGGTTCTTTACCTACATATTTTTTTCATGCAACAGTTTTTCAATAATAATGTGCTCCCTTACGGGGGTTTGACATGCTGTGAATGTTCTTGAAAGAGATGGGTGCCTTCGGGAACACGGATAGAGGAGATGCATGACTTTCGTGAGCTCGTGTCGTAAGATTTTGGGTTAAGTCTCGCAACGAGCATGATCCTCGTGTTTAATTGTCAAGATTGAGTTTGGAACCCTGAGCAGACTGTCGGTGATAAGTCGGAGGAAGATGAGAATAATGTCAAGTCATCATGTCCCTTATGTCCTGAACGACACACTGAGAATGGATAAGAGGCTCATGGGATTACACAAAGGATGGATGAGATATATTTCTGGGAGCGAACTCCAGTCGAATATGAATCGTCTGGATAGAGGTGATGTCTTGGAATGAAAGAGAATTCCAAATCATCTTTATCTACGAATAAGGAAGCTATAAGTAATGCAACTAAGAATTTCATGAAAAGTTCAATCCTGACTTATGACGGCATGCCTTACACATGCAGGTCAGACCGAAACTCCTATTTTATAATAAAGAATGTGATGAATTTGAAAAAAATGTTAGTAACTTTTGTTAATATAGGAGATTAATTTGGTAGAAAATAAAGACGGAATCAAATTAAAATAAAATAAAAAATCTTAAAAATAATTGGATAGGGGTTTGGAAATTGCCAAGAAATTTCAATAATGTACGAGCTGGTTGGTTGTCATTAGTTTCACATGGGGTTGGGTTTGTCCTCTTGTACGGTTCTTGGTCAGGCACAAGCATCCTATGAAAAATGTAAACGTGCACGGGATGAAAATAACAGAAACACAACACATAAAATAACGTAAACCGCGGGGATAATTTTCATTTAAAAACCTGAATCTAAATTTAACACAGAGGTGGTATCATCTCTAATTATCTGTCTCCTTCTTAACCAATATCTTCACCCGTCCTTCAGGATACACGCTTCTATGACTTCTTAATTCTTATGAAAGTGGTGAAAGACAAGTAAAAAATAAAAGAACATAATAGAATCCTCGAATCATTTGATTTATAGTAAAATTCACACTCGTTTTAAATCATGTTATGATATGAATTGATAACTTGATAATTCATGCATCAAATTGTATGATTCTGATGATGATCCCAAACATCTGATGCATAGAGCTCTGGAAGAACAGTGGTACAAAGGATGACCCCTAGTTTAAATTTAAAAAATATAATGCAAACTAAATAATTCATACTATGTATATAAATCCTAAGTTTACCAAAAGTAAATCCTAAACAATGTTGTCCTAAGGGTACAAAAACTGGGTTTTGGAAGCCTGTATCATATTTCTATGGTGCAGAAAAATCTGTTATTGCAGCCACTTTTTAAAACACTCCACTGTTTGAGTCTTGGTAATGTCTTACCGCTGCTTTACATCACTGTATACACTGTATATTTAAATTAAAATAATTAATGTTAACTATTCTTGTATCCCGTGTCCTCTTTCAAAAGGCTTGTTTTTTTTTTTTTTTTTTTTTCTATCACATCATATTACATACTAGTTACTCTTGTAACGGAAAATATACCCCAATTTGTTTCCTAAAACAACTATTATAAAATGCTACAACTCGGAAAACAGATTTGTCAAGGTACATGTAGCTTGCTAACATACTCTTGATCACAAACAAGTGGAGTACACAGCAAATTGCAGTGAACGCGTGATGAAAGATGAAGGATGCACGCTAATGGAGCAATGAGTTCAACAAAACCTGATAATTTTGATATACAAAACCACAGGTGAAAACAACTCTTTCCACCAAATGCCATGCATTTTTTAACACTACGTAGAAAAACAAACGAAGGTAACCACGGGCAAACCACACCCAAAAACACATTCAATCACGGTTACGCCAAAGGTCACATTTATCTTCTTGAACAACAAAAACAACAAAAGGCCAAAGGCAGTGCATTTATCGTCTTGAACAACAAAAGAAGGAAAAGGAACACACAAATGTATACGTGAAGTTGTAGATATATAATAATAAATAATATTGAATAATTTATTTAATTTTAAAAATATTGAAATTTTAACTCTCTTAATTAGATACTTTTAATTATTTACGTTTTACCGAAACTTGAATTACAGACGTTATTTTCATAATTAGACAAAACAACATATTTCTCCATTGTTTTAAACCATTTTTATTTTGTATACTATATTTTTTTTAACTTCATATTCATTCTAATTTTAAATTTAAAATTAAATGTTTAAATGAACTATTTTAGAAAAAAATATATAAATAATTTATGTTTAAATGGATTGTTATATCAAGTCATGATTACAAAATAATTTCTTCATATAATTTAAATTTAAAAGATTTCTTCATGATAATAAAAATAATAAAATTATTGTAATCGTTGTTATTATATGTTACGAATTATTAAAATAAACACTACGCTAGAAAAATGGGAGAGGATTTGTGATCAAAATAACACCCATTTTTTATAAGTTTGTAATTTCCACTACACCTTAACGTGTAAATATATATATATATATATATATATATATATATATATATATATATATATATATATATATATATATATATATTACAAAAATAAATAATTCTTTTATAATAAGTAATTATTTGAATTTTAAAAAAAGTAGTTATTAAAATAATAAAATTAAAAAATAGTTGTTTATTACAAATAATTGTTTAAATTTAAAAATAATAATTAAGAGAAATTTTTTTTAAAAAAAGTAGAACACCATAGAGGTATCTTCTTATATATAATTATAGATTATTAAAATGATAAAAGAGTAAATAATTCTTTCAGGGTTAAATATGTTTTTGGTCCCTTACCTTTTGGTGAAAATTGGAAATAGTTCATTCTCGAAACTTTAGACTAATTTAGTTCCTCAATTTTGGAAATGCGTGTATTTAGTCCTTTTAACCAAATTTGTTTAAGTTTATTTGACGTTTTAAACATATTTTATGATAATATTTGAGTTGTTTACATACTTTAACTCATTTTCGATACAATGTTTACTTAGAAACACGTTTAAAATGTTAAATAAACTTAACAAAATTTAGTTAAAAGGACTAAATTCACCCATTTATTAAAGATGAGGGACTAAATTGGTCTAAAATTTCAAATAGGGACTAATTTCAATTTTCACTAAAAGTTAAGGACCCAAAAATATATTTAACTCATTCTTTTATAATGCGTAATTATTTAAATTCAATAAAATAGTTACCAAAATGATAATACTGAAAAATATTTTTTTATTATGAATAATTATTTAAATTTAGAAAAATAATAATTAAGAAGGTAAAATTGAAAAACGGGAAAGGACACCAAATAAATGTATCTCTTTATATATAAAAAATACATATCTTTGGTGTACTTTTTTATTTTTTTCAAATGAGTCGATCCAAGCTAAAGGTCAAGTAAAGTTAGTTAATGGCAATGGTCGACCTGAGTCCACTTGGTTTAAAAAAATCAAGCTGAGGCAAACCAAGATGGAAGTCGAGACAAATCATTGTAGGCTGAAGGTCAAAACTAATTGGCTCAAACAAAAGGGTAGAGTCGAGTCATTACGGGCCTAGGATCCAACCGAGTCAACACGAGCTCAAGTCAAGTCGAGTTGACTTAGATCGAAGTTTAGCTTGGTTGATCCAATCCTAGGTCAAGCTGGGTCAAAATGAGTCAAACTTAATTTGATTCCATTTGTGCCTAGGTTGACTCAAGTTAGCTCTAGCCGAGATTGAGGTAAAGCAGTCCAAACTCAAGTTGAGTCGAGTGAACCATACCCAAGTGAGTATGAGTCAACCTGGGTCTAGGTTTATTCGAGTCTAGGTTGAACCAAGTCAATCTGAAACAAAGGTTGAACTTAATCGAGTCAAGATCAAGTGAAACCAAGTCAACCCGAACCCAAAGAGCCTAATCAGTTCGAACCCATATTTAGTCAAGTCGACCCAACCTGTTTCTAATAGGCCCAAGAGTTACGTTTAATAGATCTAATCCTATTAAGTCAATCTCATTAGATTAAATCTAATTGAAAAAATGGATTTAGTCTAGATTTAATCTAATACAAATTAAATTAAAAAAATCCAAAACTAATTAATTTAATTAAAATAAAATAAAATGATAAATTAAAATTTAATATATTTTCAACCTTCTTAATTTTGAGAGGAGAGAAAGGATATTGAAGGAGAAGAAGGTGAACATCATTTTTAATGTTTTCTTTTTGGTTTAAGTAGCCAGATGATATTCACTTTCGTTTGGATGTGTGAGTTTGATATCCGCTTTTAAAAAAATGTCAAGTGCGTCTCAACTTTTAAAAAAGTGCCTTAATTAGGTCCATTTTAGAAACAAAAAATTATTAACGTCATTAAAGGCGTGGCGTACCACATGTCAGTCTCTAGTTTTTTTCATTTTTTTTTTCGTTTTCTTTTGTCACGTGTCAGGTCCTTGATGTGACACGAAGCATTATAAGTGGCACATGGTAAGGTACTGTCACGTGGTAATGTCATTACCAACTGTCATTGTCTTGATTTCAATTTAATTTTCACATATATTTTTTTTTTGTTTCAATTTAGTCCATTTTTTTTTAAACAGAGAAATATTTTCTCTCCCTTAAGACCAAAATTATTATTTATATAAATGTTATATTGATATTTGTTATTAAAAATGACTTACAAATTAAGTATTGATATTTGTATTAAAATTTAGTAGTAAAAGTCATGAATAGCAAAACATGTGTTAACAAATTAATAAAAATGTAATATGTTATAATGTAATTTCCAATAAAAAATATGAGTATAACATTTTCACTAATACTCATATTTTTTATTAAAAAGGACATTATAACATATTACATGTTTGTTAATTATGAACTGTATTTTGTTATTCACGACTCTTATCATTAAATTTTAATACAAACATCAATACTTAATTTTATAAGTAATTTTTTTAATAAAAAATATTAATATAACATTTATCTATAACAATATATAAAAAGGAATCCTTCTTTTTTGTCCACATCTCAAAATACCAATTTTACCTTTTAAAATATAATTATTTATTAAATTTTTGAAAATTGACCGCTATTTTTACAAGTGTTTCATAAAATCATCTATCTTTGCTTCTTCCCTTCTTCTGTATTTATCAACGGTTATTCTCTCATTTTTTCTGATATATTTCACTTTATTTTTAATAAATATTTTATTTTACATATTAACTTATTAACATTACAATATCATCACCTACTAATATAATATCACACATATTTAAAAAATGCCTACACATAGGCGCGATAACGTCTGTGTTTATGTTAGTATAAATAATAAATTTTGTCTTAAGAGAGAGACAATATTTCTCTATTTTGAAAAAAAAAAGACTAAATTGAATCAAAATGACATATGTGAGGATTAAATCGAAACAAATAAATATGTGAAGATTGAATTGAAATCAATATAATAACATTTGGTAGTGACATTAACATGTGACACCACCTTGTCATGTGACACCACCTTGTCATGTGACACTAACATTGTCATCACTACCTTGTCATGTGGCACTGACATTGTCATGTGTCACACTAGGGACCTAAAATGTGAAAAAAAAAATAAAATGACATACTGATACATGACACAGTTAATGACATTAACTATATTTGTACTTTTTTAATTGATACTTTTTTAAAAACGAGTACCAAACTGACAAATCCGAAGATGGATACCATTTCACTAATTAAACATTTATTTTTTATACACTCGATGGTTCCTTCAATTACACAAGTATATATATATATATATATATATATATATATATATATATATATATATATATATATATATATATATATATATATATATATATATATATATATATATA
>Ga0209589_1008416_pt1 | contig 16087 bp, 6 predicted proteins | sample CowpeawhiteBW_FD_187525 | JGI IMG/M metagenome (GOLD analysis project Ga0209589, IMG submission 187525) | Root nodule microbial communities of legume samples collected from California USA - Cow pea white BW (SPAdes) (version 2) | ecosystem: Host-associated > Plants > Roots > Nodule | place: USA... | reverse complement strand
AAAATTCAATCCATTTAAAATCCATTTAATGGATATGGATTTCAATCTAATCTATATTTTATATATTTTATGGATTGGATATCCATTTTATAAATCAAGATTTTTAAATGTGGATAATCCAAAAAATTCAATCCAAATTTTCAATTTAAATTTTTAGTTGGGTTAGACTAAAGATTAAGATGGAATATGCTAAATTCAGACTTGGACGGGCCTTGCTCGACAACCTATACGGATTGGGCAGGCCCGACGACCATAAGAGGTTGGGCGGGCCTAAAGATATGAACGGGCTAGGCGGGCTCGACAAAGCGAACGAGTCGATCGAGCCCAACGATCCGGAAAATTCGAGTGAGCCCGATGACCCGAACGGGGCAGGCGGGCCCAATGACCTAATGAGCCAGGTGGGCCCGAAGACCCGAATGAGCCAGGCGGGTTTGAAGATCCGAACGGGCCAAGCGGGCTCGAAAACCTGAACGGGCCAAGCGGGCCCAATGACCCGAATGGGTCAAGCGGGCTTGAAGAACTGAACGGGTTAGGCAGGCCCAAAGACCCGGACGGGCTCGACGACCCGAACGGGCCCGAATGGGGTGGACGACCTGGACGAGCCCGGCGACCCGGACGGGTCTGACAACCTACACGGACCTTACGACCCAGATGGGCACGATGACACGAACGGGCCCGTCGACCCGGACGGGAATTACGACCTGGACAGGCTCTACGACCCAAACAAGCTCGACGTCCTGGATGGGCCCTACAACCCTGACGGGCCCCACGACCCGAACATGCTCGACGACCTAGATGGGTCCGATGACCCAGACGGGCCTAACGAACTTGACGTACCCGGACGGCCCCACGACTCAAACGTGCCCGACTACCCGATTGGGCCCGACTGTTTGGATGGGTCCGTTCGGGTCGTCTGGCCCGTCTGGCTCGTTTGGCTTGTACAAGTCGTTGGACCCATTTGGTTCGTTCGACCTGTTCGCGTTGTCGAGTCTGTTTGTGTTGTCGGGCCCGTCCGGGTTGTTTGACTCGTCCGGGTTGTCAAGCCCGTTTGGGTCGTTTGGGTCGTCCGTGTCGTTGGGCCCGTCTGGGTCGTCGGGCCCATCCGGGTCATCCGGGCCTTAATGACACAAGTTTTAAAAAATTCAACTTAAATTTCTTTTATAAAAAATAGATTATGGATTTTGAACTTGATCCAAATATTTGGATTGGATTTAAATCTTGATCCAAATATTTGGATCTGAATTTTAAAAAAATCCAAACTACTTTTGCTAAAAAAATAGATTTGGGTCAAAAATCTAATCCAATTATTTGGATCTAAAATGGATGTGGATTGAATCATTAAAAATCCAATCCATGCCCACCCCTATACACAACTAAATAATCCAATATAAAAAAATTAACAAGAAAATAACTAGTTTTTCTTACCTAAACCAAGCTTCAGACTCAATTAAGCTCTAAAGATTCAAACTCAGATTCAAACTCTCAAAGGATACTCTTCCCGTACATAAGAAACTCAAATCAATGATCTAACATATTATACCAATCCTAGACAAACACTATGAACTTAATCAAAAGAAAAATCTAATTGGCTAGGATTGCTCTATTCTATGCTAAGATCTCTATGATTGTCTCTAATCTTAAAAAGCATGCACAAAAATATCATAAATCTAGTAAGAACGTACAAAAAGGAAAGAAAACATTTTTTTAGAGAGATTGTGGTTTTTATAAAATGAAACTTGACTAATTGAGTTTTTTTATTTATCTATAAGCTTTGTATTTCAACAATAAAATATTCAAGCTCAATTTATAATAGACTTTTTAGGTCTCACATTCTCTCCAACAAGAAAATTTTTGTTATCGAAAATTCAGTTACTAGAAAAAGGATAAGGATAAGTCTTTCTCATATTCTCTTCCAGCTCTCATGTTGAAAAACCATATCTAGCATCCCACAACATCGTCACCATGTTGATGGTCTTATCTCTAAACTTCTTAGTTTGATGATCTTCAATCCTGACTGGCCAAGCCTCAAAAGATAAGTCATCTTTGACTTGCACATCATCCAACTCCAACACGTGGCTAGGATTAGGAATATACATCCTTAGTTGTGACACATGAAACATACTATGAATTTTTGTTAAATGAGAAGGTATGCCATGGACCAGTTTTTTAAGGATCTGGTATGCTTGATGAACTTAGGAGACAACTTCTTGGACCTAATAGCTCTTCCCACACTAATGGTAGGTGTCACTCTAAAAAACACATGATTCCCAATTGAAAAGCCTCCTCCTTTGATAATCATAAAATTTATGCATGCTATGTAAGGCTCACATTCTTTTAAGAATATGCCTGAACTTTTCAATGATTTGTTGAAGCAACTTTGACCTTTCTATCACAACCTTCCCATCATGATACCAATACAAGGGAGTCATACATGACCTCCCATATAGAGCTTCATAAGAAGTCATCCCAATGATAGTATAGAAATTGTTGTTATATGTGAACTATACCAAAGGTAGCATATGATTGCAACTCCCCAAGTGATCCACGACACAGGTTCTCAAAAAGGTCCTTTAGAGACTAAATTGTTCTCTCAAACGGGCCATCTGTTGGAGGATGACAGGCATAAGTTATTCTTAGCTGAGTTCTTGAAGCACCTTACAAAGTCTACTAAAATCTACATGTGAACCTCAAATATTTGTCTAATACTATACTAGAAGGCACTCCATACAATCTCACTATCTTCATGATGTGCAATTGTACTAGTTTAGCCATAAATATTCTCAATTTCACTGCAAGAAACGAGGACTCTTGGTTAACTAGACCAGTATCACTTATATAGCATCATGACCTTTCACTAACTCTGAAAAATGGTAATAAAGTTTATGTTAATGCTATTTGACTTCCTCTCAAGAGGTCTCTAATTCTCCACCTTGGCCTTTTGGCATGTTAAACATGTAGAAACACATTGAGCAAACTCCTTTGTTATGTCATTCTACCAAAAGATCTCTTTCAGAACTCAATACATCTTAGTTAGGTCTGAATACATGCTAAAATAACTCTTATGATTCTCTTCATGAATCATCCTCTTTAACTACTCATATACAAATACACAAACTCTATCTCTGATCAATCCATCATTTGTTCCCATCACAATATCCTTTAACATAATTGTGTAGCAAAATAAAAATCTTCAAATAAAATGAAATAAATTAAGACAAAAAGAATAATACATATTTTTTTGTCTTAATTAAATTTCAAATTCCTCATAAATTTGTGTATTTTGAATTAAATCTTTATTAATTTTTTCAATCTACTATTCAAAAAATTTATATTATCTTATTCTATCATCTTGTTTTTGTTTTTAGAGAAGGATAAATAAATACATCCTTATCCAGGGAAGGATAAATATCTTGAATAAGAAGAGTACCGGTTGAAACAGTACACATAAAAACGTATCCATCTTTCAGTACTATGTACATCTCGGGACGAATGCAGGAAAGGACAACGCTTTAAAATTCCTTTAGCCAAATATCAGATATAAAAAAAAATCTTGGATCCAATAATAATGAGGAGGCAGGTAGCTGTTTATTCAACAAATTATTATCATTAAATACTATATCTATTAAATATAATATACAACCAATTAAAATAATCCAATTAAATGCTATGTTCACTCAACATATTTTCTTGATTAGATTTTAATAAATGTATTATTTTTTATACTTTCAAAATTTATTTTGCAGTGCAAAAAGTGTGTCAAGAATAATGAGCAATCATAAGTAGTCAATAATTGGGAGAGTCCGTCAATAATTTTTAATAATTGAAGATTATTGAAAACCACAAACTCAAATATTAAAAGGTGCTGATTATTATTAATAGTAGTTGATATTATCATAATTAATAAATTTAGGACATTCTTAACCACTAGTTAGTTTAGACGCTTGTTAAAAAACAAACGTTAAAATTCAATATTTTCATTGAAATTCACTTTAAAAATGTATTGAAAATCTTAACATATATGCATTAATACAAATTTGTTTGTGAATTTGTTACAGTATTTTTAATCGATATTCTTAAGGAAAGGGATTTTTTTTAGTTTTTAATCAATATTCTTATTTAGAGGAATTTGTGGTATGTTACGTTCATAAATATATTTATTATAATGTAATATTTTTGTGATATATTATAGCTATATTTATTATAAAAATAAGATAATACGTATAGTAAAATATTGTAAAATGTTACGAGAATATTTATTATAATTATACTTGTTTAGTATTATTTTTTAAATTGGAGGGGAGGTACAAGAGATAAGGAAATGACATATACTACTTCAAAAGTAATATATTTAATGCTTCTTAAGAAGTTTATCTATTATGACTTTAAATTACTAATCGTTTTGGTACATGTATTGTGCATATGGAAAGAAAAACGAGTAAAGTTTATGTTTGTTTTAAGCGATAAGAACTCATTTATAAGTGCTGAAATATGGGAGAGGGTGGATGGATCTTCTTCGCTCGAGTAAAAAGGTATGGCCATAAAGATACCTCACCAAATATAAAATTACCCAATCACTCTTTTTTTTTAGGCTTTTTTGTATTTTTGGATCCTTTTGACCATCAATTTGTAAAATAGGGTTCGTTAAATTTTTTTTTGCGAAACAAGGTCAAATAGTTACGGGGAGGACGACATTAAAAGTGAAATCGTCATCCCCTAAGCCGATTTCTTTATTTTTTTTTCGAAAAAGCAATGTCGTCATGGTGGATGCTAGTTTTATAATATTTGAGATTGAAGTTGTTAGGCTTGAAGCCGATTTCACTTATTTTTTTTTAATATTACGATTGAAGCGGCTGAATAAAGTGAAACCATTCCTACGAGCACGATGAACCATGATGATAGAGGATGAGCACTCTGTGAGCTTAACAAGGTGCATCATGAACAACTTTGTCAAGGAATTTTTTTGTGCTTTGAGTTTATTCAATCAAATTTATGATAGAAGGGATATTGGTTGGCCCATGGAGACTGCCCAAGACTCTGAACTTCTCAACCATTTCATTCCCAGACCCCCAAGAATTGTCACCCAGCTTCCGCCATGTTTTCGTTGAGTTTTCTCTTGCTGGTTTATAGATTGCCATGCCATCACTATTGGTGTTGTGATGAAGGTTGTGAATAGAGCCATAAGCACTAAAATTGCAAACATTTCGTCGTTTAAATTCTAAACAAAAATAAAAATGTTACGTTAAACAAAAAAAAAACTAAAAGTGAAACCGTGCTTTGGCTTAACGACTTCAATCTAAGATATAAAGAAACCGGCCTCCACCTTGACGACATTGCTTTTTCAAAAAAAAAAATGAAACCGACTGAGGGGAGGACGACTTCACCTTTAATGTCGTCCTCCCTCGTGACGACTTAACCCTGTTTCGCAAAAAAAAAAAATAAAATCGAGGGACCTTTTTTACAAATTCGAGTTACAATGAACCCCCAATTACAAAAAGCCTCATTTTTACTATTGTTTTTTTTCACTCTGATTTATAGAGGAGAATCGATTTTCCTCTCACCATATTTTGCAAGAATTGATTCTCCTCACTATAGTGATTATGTGTCTTGTGCTAATCTATTATCATCTTTCCACAAAAATTAACTTTCCATGCTTTGTTTCCTATTTTGCATTTATGCAATTGAGGTTGTGATGTGGTGTTGTGTGGCCATGGTTGTGGACATCGTTGGAGGTGGCTAGTCGTCCTACTGTTGCGTGTAATAGGTGGTGAATACTAGTTTAGGGTGCTTTTGGTTATGTTTGATATACTTCGGTGTGGTGTGCTCATGCTTGCTGACTAGTAATTGTCGTTTGTGCTGATGCAACCTCTTTAGATGTCTCTTATTGTGATTCAATTTTTTCCCTAAAGAAGAAGAGGTAGTCGTCCTTGAAGAAAAAAGTAAGTGAACCCTAAAGAATAAGAAAAGGTCAACAATAACAATAATAATTATTTTATTTTATTTAAACTAATCGCCCACGATTTATTTCAACTTAATTTCTATTGATCCTATTTTCTTTCCATATAATTTCATCAATTTTAATTTTTTTTAATTTTAATTAATAACTCACAATTTATTTTAACATAATTTACTCTGATTACATTTTATTTTAAATTACTATGATGACCAAGGATAAAATGGTACTCATCAAATTTTATTAATTAAAATATTTTTTTAATCTGTCAAACTCATCACATCACTCGATAACTTTCATAGAGTTTTCTCTTATTTATCTTTATTCCTCATATTTTTCCCTTAATCAAAATAACCTCACATTCACCTCTCTTTCTCTTCAATTTCACTCCTCCAAATACATCTTCCAAAACAAACAAAACTTAAATGTCCCTTATGATGCTAACTCTAAATTAAAAAAAAAGGAAAATCAATTTATCAACCTCATAATTGGGAGTTTATTGCACTTAATGATAACATATCGAGCACATAGTGTAACACCTCATTTAATTTAATAAACGAAACTAAAGGAAGTGTCACATAAAGATAACATAACAACGTAATCTTGGAGTTTAAAACTTAACTCCTTACAACCCAAGACACACCACGATGCCCGAAAGGAAACTAGTTAAAAAGTTTAACAGAATATATAGAAATCAAATGACAGACAGGTACATGGACCATAGCCCTAAAGAAAAGTCCATTAAGATTATGAAGTCCAGCCCAGGTAGACTATGCAGCGGGATCATCTCTCCTCTGTTGACCACGAGTACCTCTCACATCTGCTCCCATCAATAAATTGATGATCATCGCAAGGGTAGAAGAATAACATATAGAGCAATCAAACAAGCAAAGGGTAAGCTAGAGCCAAACAGATTTTTATCATGCAATCAGATATACCTTCACAGTCAAACATACATACATCAACCAAGCATGTTATGACCTTCAAATCAATACACTAAGACTCGAGTCGACTCATTCGGATACATATAACCTGGTCGAATTCAGCGAATGCTTGCACTTGTGGTGGATACCTCTGCTCACCCCCGAGCTATGTGTTACAAGTGTTACAATAAATCAATCCTCCACACACAAGGTTAGCCCTTAATGGGTTTCAGGCCTCTTGCTACTCTCACCACAAGGGTTAGTCCGCTCTAAGTGAGACTAACTGACCCCTTAGAGTGTCAGGATGCAATCCTTAACTTGAATCCTTACCAAGTTATATAGATGTGGCACCACCATGGACACCCACTAACAGGGGCCATGGAATTACGTCTCGACCACTGAAGCACGACCCCGAAGATCTCGCCTAGAGATTCCGAGGAATTACGCACTAACACAGACCAATCATACTCAATCAATCAAGAAAGATTTTATCATGCATGTACATATATTATGTCGACCTTTGTTACCAATCTCTCTCAGGTTTCAGATCAAACCCATACCAACTCATCATACTTCATCCATGAATACCGAATCTCAACTAATCTCATTACCATGCCACTTTCATAACCAACCATTCCATGATTAATACATGCGAAGATTCATTCAAGTTCATCATTCACAACTCATACACCCTCCAAATCATGCATATTCATTTTCCCTCATACTATTATATAATAATTCACTCATATACAAGCCAAACATCCAACAGTAGAGAAAACAACACACCAGAACGCAATCTTGCTCAGCTCTTCACTCAGACTGAAGGGTCTCGCTCAAGCGAGAGGGTCTCTTGCTCAGGCGAGCCCCCTTCGCCCAGGCGAGAGCTCGACATACATGTATAGTGACCTCTGCGCATTCTCGCTTAGGCGAGACTCTCCTCGCCTGAGCGAGACGCTCGCTCGCTCAAAAATTGAGCTAGTCGCCTAAGCGACTAATCGCGTGGGAAAACCTGAGCGAGCCTTTGTTAATCTTGCCTAGGCGAGGCAGGCTCACTTGGGCGAGAAGACCAGTGCTCACCACTGTTCTCTCTAGTAACAGCCACCCAGACACATCCAAACAGTTCAAACAGGTATTTTCAATCGATTATATTCTCACACAGGTCATTCAATCATCATATACTCATCAAATAATTAGATTCTACCAAAAATATAGTAAGGTCTAGCTTCCCTTACCTGGAAAGTGTTAGCTAGGGCTTCGACATTCAATCGTGAAGAATAGTAGCTTAAAGAGCAGCTTCGAGAGCTGAAATGCAGTGGGACAGGTTCAAAACGAGTTCACTAGAAATAGCTCTAGCTAGGAACACAAGTAAGAAACGAAATGGACAAAGAACTTGAGTTGGAAGAGACTTACGCAGAGTGGAAGAACGAGACTGAGCTTGCTTGGCTATGGTGATTCCAAACCCTAGCAGAGGATGACGGCAGCAGCTCAAGGGTGTGAGAGTTCTGTTTTTACGAAAGTCAGCATAATGGTTAGGGTTATGGTACATTAGGTCTTAATTCGTATTGGGCCAACCCTTAGACCCATAAGTTTGAGGCAGCCCTTAAAATAAAAGGGGCAGAAACAATAGGGCCTTACACATAGGACCATGTAAGTGCAACACAATGATAATAAGGACTATGAAGTGTATTGTGATTGATTAACCACTATTCATAGAGTTTTCTATACCAACTACACTATGTGTTCAACTTCTCAATCTAGGATTGATTCATATAATTTGTTAAACCAATTATGATATATTCAGTGGCAGATCTTGGTCAATATTTGTGGGGGAGTCAAAATACACTCAATATATATATATATATATATATATATATATATATATATATTTAATTGTTGTGATTAATACAATAAAAATGAACATATAATTTAGGATACCTGTAATTATAAAACAAATCACACATCTAAAGGATTATCCTTCTTTAGTCAGATTCTTGAACTCATTAATAATTAAATCAATATTAAAATTTTCAACTTTTTTTTTCAACGTAAATAATCATATTGTTGGCAAAAAGTTCATCCTCCATTTTATTTCGCAATCTTGTTTTGATAATTTTCATTATAGAACATTATCTTTCTGTTCGATGGTAGAAACAAGAATAGTTAAAATAAGACTAGACGAATTAAAGAGGATCAATCAAGTAGATGTAATTAACTTTTCTGTTTTTGTCAAAGATTGATTTTTTTTTTTTTTTTTTTTTTTTTTTGTTTTCTTCCTCACGGGTAATTTCCATTTTATCACTTTTAAATAATTAATCTATTCTTTAATTTCTTCATCAATATACCTATGTTTAAAAATTAAAAATAAAATAAGAGTAAAAGATAATTTATCATTATCTAATAAAAAATTGAGATATGTAATTAATAAAAGAAAAATCTATAATAATGAAGTCACAATTAAAAATCGGTTATGAAAAAAATACTTGGTGCATTACTTTTTCTTCTATATTCATGAAAATGAATATACAAAATGATCGTAAGATAACAAATAATGTTAACTATTAAACTAATATTTCACTATCAATAGTGAGACAAAAGAGAATTACTTTTTTTTTCAAGAATGGAAGAAAGCATATAAAAAATAAGAGTACAAAATAATAAATTTATGTTCAACTTTCTTTTTTTCTTCATAAACAAAAGAAAACAAAACAAGTAAAAGTTAAAAGTGAGTACAACATGTGAGAAACTCAGGAGACAATGAAAGAGAAAATAAAAAATATCTTAATAAATTTGTTTATTTTTTTATTCAATTTGATTTTATGCTTTATTATTTATTAACATTAAATATTATATTTTATAAAATAAATAAAAAGATACCTAATTTAATTTTCATCAATTGCCAATATATACTTTTATCATTTAAAATTTTCCAAAAATTCAATTTTTTAACATATAAATAAAAGAATTTATTTTTTTTTGGGCTACGGTTTCCTCGTGTCCCTTCAATGGTCCGTCACTGTATATATTATATCTTATATGAGACCGAAGGTTTGTCTTCTTTTTTTTTCGCCTTTTGCAATATGTAGGACTTGTTATATATTGTGTGCATTACAAAAGAAATATAGTTCCATATTGCTTAGTTTCTACACTTTCAAAGGATTTATATACAAATAACTTTTCACATACCATCAAAGTAGGTAGAAAAAGAGGTGATTGTTGCACTCATGAAATCATAGATCTTATTTGGGCTTTCTATATGCATATTATAAAATACAAAGCTTATAACTACAAAAATCATTCAGTTGAGTTCATCTTATAAAAGGTTACCATCTTTCTAGAAACTATTCTCTTTTCTTTCTTTACTTTCTCTCTAAATTTTTAACCTCTCCTTTCATCTCTTTGATAACTTCTCACACAAAAAAAATGATGAAAGTATTTATTATATTTCTTAAATGTTTCATTATTATTATCTTAACAAGATGATAAAATAAAAATTATGAGATCAAGAACTTTTGCTTGTTTAATGGTAATAACGTAATTTTAACATTATAACTTTTTTATAAGATATGTTTCATATGTTAAAAAATTTATTTAGTCAAATTTCACTATAAGAAAATGTTTCATTAACAACTAATTTTAGTGACCAAATGTTGTTAGTTACTATAGTGACCAATTTAGATACCAATTTACAAAATAAAAAATCATTGGTTACTAAAATAGTTACTATTATGAATAAAAAAATATAATTGGTCTCTAAATTGATTTATAAAATTTAACTACTAAGATTTAGCTACCAAAGAAAATTGGTCTCTAAACATTAGTTATCAAGGTTTTTGCTACCAAAGGAATTTGTTTCTAAATTATTCTCTAATTAATTAGTGACAAATTTAACGATCAATTATAACTTTTTTATTCATAATAGTGACTATTTTAATAACTAATAATTTTTTATTTTGTAGATTGGTATCAAAATTTGTCACTATAATGACTGACATTGGTAGTTAATGAGACATTTTCTTGTAGTGTTTATAGATATTTGTAAGGACCTTGAAAATAGCTAAGAGTTGAAATGGTCTTTATAATTTGAGCTTGAATATTTCATTATTAAAATACAAGGTTTATAATAGAAACATCATTTGATCGAGTTCATTTTATAAAAGACCCCTATCTTTCTAAAAATTATTCTCTTTCCTTTCTCTATCTTTCGTCTAAAATTCTGACCTCTTTGCTCATCTCTTTGACATATTCGCATACTAAAAACATGATGAAAGTATTTGTTATATTTCTTATTTTATTATTATATTAACATGTTGATAAAATAAAAAAAATTATGTCAATAACTTTTTATTTGTTTAGCGTAAGAACTTAATGTTAATATACTTTTTTTTTTCTTTAAAAATATATTTTAATGTTAAAATTTTTTATTCAGATAGATTTATAAATATTTGTACAGACCTTGAAAATATCAAAGAGTTGAAGTGATCTTTATAAATTGAGTTTGAATATTTTATTATTAAAATATAAAGCTTATAAAAAGAAAAAAATATTATTTAGTCGAATTCATTTTATAAAAGAACATTATCTCTATTTAAAACCTATTATCTTCTTTTTCTCTACTTCTCTCTAAATTTTGTACCTCTCTGCTCATCTCTTTAGATATTAGAGAGTGTTATAAGAATCCTGGTTTAGAACACAACCTTTTTTTTGATCAAAATTTCCATCAGATTAAGTTCATCTTTTTCCATTTCCTTGAGTCATTTTGAAAATCTTGCACACATGTTATTGTGTGGTCACATGTGATTCAAAAAGGTTCAAGATAAATCTTTGCTTGTATGAGATCACTAGGATGTGTTCAAATCATTAATTAAGTTTTCTTTGTATAGGTAGAGGATCATGTGAGATTTAGAATTCTTTAAGCTCAGTTGAGATTAAGACTTAATTCGAGTAAGAGGAAGCTAGCTATCTTATTATTCTTGATTGTTATATTGTATTATATTATGATGTGGATGGAATCTGTGATGAGGATGTGTATAATAATGATGATTGATTTTGTTAAACATTAGTGTCATATATTGGTGTGAAATACTCTATGTGGTTGAGGAACAATTTGAGGAAAGGAATAATAGCATGGTTAAATTGGTTCATGGTCTGATAAAATGTATTTGTTATGACTATTAAAAGAGATAAACACACTAGTTGGAGCCAATAGATCAAACTAATATTCTAAAAACTTTTCTAAATTATGTAAACTTGCTGAGCAAGCCACCACTCGCTAAGCGAAATTCCAAAGTTCAAAATCTAGAGAGCTCAAGTCGTTCAACTCGCTAGGCAAACCAATACTCGTTCTCGAGCCTTGTGAAAAAGGTTCCTAAGAATTTAGGTCACTGGGAGAGTAAAAATCTTGCTGAGTAAAAATATTTTAAATAAAATTCAAAGAGCTCATGGTGGGTGAGTCAGTAGGCGAGTTTAGTCTCAAAAGGCTAATTTATGTGGTTTTGCTTCTAGTACCTATTCGTTAAGTGAGTCAATTTCCTTGTTGAGCAAAATTAATTTGATAAAAATCCGAAGAACTAAAAGGAAACTAGTCATTAAGTGAACCAGGGCTCGTTAGGCGAGTGTACTTCCAAGTGGTTACTCGCTGAGTGAGTTAGACTGATCACTAGGCTATCTTGAGCTTTTGAAAACTTACACTTTTATCTCACTAAGTGAGAGGGAAAGATTTTGGATATGAAAAATTAGTAGCTTGAGGTTTTTAAAATGAAAATATGTGTGAGAGGTCGAGTAGAGCCAAGAGAGTAGCCATAATCTACAATGGATATATGTGTGTGTGTGTGTGTGTATGTGAGGGAGAGAGAGAGAGAGAGAGAGAGAGAGAGAGAGAGAGAGAGAAGAGAGAGAAAGACCGAGTAAATTCAGGACAATAGCCATAATATACCAAAGTTGTTGATTTATGAATATGATGTGAATATAGTTATTTTCAATGAGGAAATATTATGTTGGGTGGTCTTAGGATGTGTATTAAATGGTGATTTGACATAAGATTATCTTGACTCTACTAGGATGGACTCATATAGAAGAATATATCTAGGTGGTAAAAGTATATGAACATTCTTATATATAGAGTGCAGTGTGAAAAGAACTAATTCCCACAAGTAGTAGGAATTTACCTTGTCATATGAGGAGGACTTGTAACATCCCAAATTTCTTTTTCTAAACAAACATTCATTTAGTACTTTAGAATATAAACTATGAGCTTAATACAAGTTTTCAAATGGTTAAACTATTTATCTAAAAATACTCATATACTAATTCTTTAGTTTCTCATTCCAGTTCCAATGATACTATCACCATCAACTCCCATATTTGCACCTGTATTTAAAATATGATCATCGCAAAAGAAAATAAACAAAAGGTACACACACACAAAAATTGCAAGGGTGGGCTAATTTTTCAAAAGAATAAACTCAATTTGAAAGAAATCATACCTTATCACAAAAGTTATCCAACTAAAACTTTGAAATACAATAAAATTTGTAAAAATAAGGGTACGTGAATGCAATTAAAAGAAGAAGCTTAATATAAAAGAAATACAAACTTATAATAAATATCATCAAAACAAATCTTTGATAGAAATAAATCCTTAACATATTGGTTCTCATTTTTCTTATGTATACCACTCCAGTACTTTAGTCCCATAACTCATTCAACAATACATTTCATTACATGAACCAGCCCAACAATGCAAACAATTCACATTCATCAAATCAAATACCAAGTATCAGTCCACATGGCTCAACCCAATGGCCCAAACAAACATCATTCCAAGGTAGCTCAAAAAAAATATAGACTCTGCTTCCGGAAGACTAGTGTATTGAATGGACTCATGAGACTCTACACATGTCATACTGACCACCATCTCATTCTTTTCTATAACTTGTTATCAAATTGAACTCACATACTCCATCCAGTCATGATAGGGTTAACCTCACTAACTCATTGAGTATAATCCCCTTTCATATCATATCGTCTGCAAAGTTAAGCATTCCTAAACTCTCACCACCTAGTTATCTCTCTCTATGTCAGTTAGATCCTAGAGTCAGGATAGTCTCATATAACAAATCTCTTTTAATACACTTTGACTAACCTAAATTAGAATTTTCCCTTAGAAATAACTAATTTAAACTATTATATCACAACCAAATCTCTCAAACATGCATACATTGACAAACACAATTCAATTCAATCATCACTTCAAATTAAGGTACAAAAACATCATAGATTTCTCTAACATAAAATCTTGAAAATTTGAAAAAGTTCATGTTTGTAATTAGTTACACTCGACATATAATTGATTATAGAGAAGGTAATAGGTGTATCCATATCCTTAATTAATTCATCAATCGAATATAACTTCAAAATTACAAGTCCTAACTATACAACCCAGATCAAACAATGTCAAATAATTTTTTTAGTTTCTCAACTATCAACAAAATCTAAATACTAACTAAGATATACAGATCCAAGCAATACCAAGCAATCATAAATTTTTCAACAATAGAGACCTCAACAAACTTCACATTATTTGTCAATTTAACTTTTCATATTCTCAACTTTCAGATTTCCAAATAATCACATTTCATACAAAAATTCTACAATGTTCATGGTTTGTCGAGCAATACACTCGCAAACATAAGAGGAATAGGTCCAAAATAAATATATTTTCCAAACTCCAATAACATAAAACACTTCTATCAATCCATCTGATCCCAAATTCAGTAACATCAAATCAATACATTCACACAAACTAAAATGTTATATGCCCATTACATATATCATAAATTACATATAATTCATTTTCAAGTTGCACATGAGTTCAAAACACATTAAAATGATTTTTGATTCTAGTGAAAATTCTAACACAAGGATTAATTTCCATCATATACTCACACTCTAAATCTTTATAGAGACAAAGTTCATCCATACCACACCCTCTCAATATCATTTATACTATACATTTGTTATATTACCCAACACACACAAACAACATAATTTCCATTCATCCACCAATAGTTTCACAAGGCTAACAAACTTTCGAAAGCAATTCATTCTCCTAAAATAGTCAGACATACAATACATTACATTAATCACAATTATGATTTAATCCAGATTCACATTCATATGAATTCATCTCATTTTTTCATTTCTATAATTATAAATATCAATAAAAGAGAAGCATAATTAAATTATTAGCTCCCCTTACCTAACGGTAAACTCCTAATACAGATCCCTCCTACATAACTTCAAAATTTTCGGTTGCTCTATCTACAAAAGGAAAGCCTAATCAATGATCAGATCATGACTCTATGATCACAAGCAGACAGAGACCCACCTAGAGTGTATAAAGGTCACATTCAACCGAAAGTAGGCCACACACAAGAAGAAAACAAATTGATTAAAGAAAAAGTGATAGAAAATGAACTTACTCAAAAGAGAAAATTGATCGATTCAAAATACTCCTTTACTCTTCAATTTCAAGATGGTGATATTTGATTTTTGAAATAGATGAATACAGAGGATAAAATCGATAGTAGAATGAAGAGGATGGAGGGTTTGAGAAAAGGAAAATTGAGGGAAGAAAAAAATGGATGATGCATTTCTTTCTCTCTCTATTTTATTTCTTATAATATTTATTTGTTAAGATTTTCTCTTTCTTCCTTTGTCTAGCCCATTACGGGTAGAGATGGCAAATAAACTCGTCTCCGTGGGTATTGCCCGAACCCGTGCTCATTTTTATGGGGAATCCCCGCATTGACTGGGTATAGGTATGGGTATGGGGAATCCCCGATTTTTTCAATTGGGTATGGGGATGGGGATGAGGATATACATATCCCCGCCATAATATTCGTCCTCGCCATATCTCTATCCTCGTTTAAATTATTAAAATCTTCACAATTAATTAAGTAACCGTATATATATATATATATATATATATATATATATATATATATATATATATATACTTTCCATTTTTTATTTATTTTAATTATTTGGTTTGTTATGAAACTCATTCACATCTCCAATATATTTTTTATCTTATCATAACATTTATGTAATTATGTTAAAATGATGTATGTCAATAAAAAAAATTGTATTTCTAACATTTGAATATTTCTATTATTTTTTAATATTTTTATTTATTGTATATTTTTCTTTCACA
>Ga0209589_1008412_pt1 | contig 16092 bp, 9 predicted proteins | sample CowpeawhiteBW_FD_187525 | JGI IMG/M metagenome (GOLD analysis project Ga0209589, IMG submission 187525) | Root nodule microbial communities of legume samples collected from California USA - Cow pea white BW (SPAdes) (version 2) | ecosystem: Host-associated > Plants > Roots > Nodule | place: USA... | reverse complement strand
AATTAACTTTAAATTCTATACAAAATATTAGACTTTGGTTTTGTTTTGAACTTGAAATTTAGTTCCTAAACTTATGTGTGACAAGTTATTTGATTTTTAATCTTCACTAAGTTTGTATAATATGATAGACTTGATGACTTTATATATGATGACAAAATTGTTAATTTTTAAAATTAACTTTGGGGTCTAACTTTGTTTAATAATAAACCTAAAAAAAAAACAACTTGTTTGAAAATATTTTCACAAATATTTAATAAAAATGTCAATTGTATTAAGAATATCATCATAAGATTTATAAAAAAATTAAATTGAGTGTCAATTTAAGGAGGGACAATATTACTTCATTTTTACAAAAATTGGGACTAAACTAAAGCTAAAAAAAAATATAGTGACCAAATTGAGGCATTTAGACACGTGGCACAACTGTGAAGTGACACGTGTAAAAAATTAAAAAATTAAAAAAAATCAGAAATTGACACGTGTCGTTGACTTTAACACCATCTAGTCAAAATTAACGGCAATGACCAAATTAAATCATTTTTAAGAAAATGAGGACCAAATTGAGACAACAAAAAACTTGAGGATCAAACTGATATTACTTGACAAATAGAGGGACCAAAAGAGTAATTTAACCTATATTATTTGCATTAATTTAATTTAAAAAAGCTTTTTTAAAATTTAAAAATCACGTTTTTTCTCTTTGCAGTAATTTCTTTTACCTATTTAATTGGTCTTTCTCTCTTCTATACCTCCATCTCTTTGTCTCTTTGTCTTTCTATTCTAATTTTCATCCTTAATCTCTATTCATTTTTAAAATCAAATTACAGCATGACAAAATTAAGGAGGTAAGGAACATTTTGGACCGAACAATTTCTTCTTTTGAGTAAGTTCATTTTTCATCCCTTTTTTTTGAAGCAATATGTTCTCCTCTTATATATGGCTTTTCTACACTCTATGCATATCTCTATTTGTTAGAGATCATAAAATCATGCTCTAATTGTTTATCAAACTTTTCTTTGGATAGATAAAGCTATTTTAAGGTTTGAAGTTGTGTAAAGAAAAAACAATATTAGGAATCTACTTTAAGGTAAAGGAAACTAATCATTTAGAAGTTTTTAATTTTCTTTAAATATTGAGTCTTGGTATTTTAAGATTTGATTTTGGGTATTCATAATTTTATCTTTTCCTAAATAGGTGAGAGGTGAAAAATTTATATTAGAAAAATTATGATAAAAACTAAAAAAAAAATTGATTATTTTTTTAAGATTATTTTTTTAAGAGAAAGACTTGTGATGAAGATGAAAAAAATGCATCTACGTCATCTAAACTTGAGAAACTTCATGATAATCCAAAAATTGAAGAAAATGAAAAACAACTATCTAAAGTTCCTAGAGTTATATATATAATGAATTTGAAAATGCTTTAGAACATGATTTGGGGAAGCATCCTCAAATTTAGCAATACCCACCTAATTAAATTGATGAGGTACGAATGACTTATCTAAAATGGGGTTCATATCAAATACATATAGAAAACTATTTGTTGTCTGGTAAAGGTGAACATCCAAGAATATTTCAATACAAATGTTTTACCTTATTATCTTCATGGTTAGATAATTTTCCATTAAAAGATGCTATATATTGCTTACTATGCTATCTTTTTAGTAAAAAACCTATTGAAACCCTACTATTTAGGGTTTCTATTGTTAGTGTTAGTTAGGGTTGTTTTCCCCTTTCTGTTATGGGATCTGTTTAAGATAGAATCCTTTCTGTTTTTAGTGTTACTCTTTCTTCTTTTTCTTCTCTTTATCCTTTTTCTTCCTCCATTTTTGCTCTTGATTTGCGCACCTAGGGTTTCTAATCTGAAGAGAGAGGAGAGAGCTTTTCTCATTCACGAATACTACAATGATGCCAAGGCTGCAATATGGTATCAGAGCAGGTTCATAGCATGCTCTGTTTCCGTATGCCCACTCTACCCTCTTATCCTAGTGGCCTACTTCCTTCAAGAAACGTTCTTGCACCTTGGAGAATGTCAACAACAACAAAGAAATAAAATCAGAAGTTGATAATACGAGTCAACAAACACAAAGATTGGATCTTGATCAATCTCATATTCCCACCAGCCAATACTACATACATCTAGGAGAGAACCCAAGACAAGTTCTTATGTCACCACCTCTGAATTAGACAGATTACAACGCATGGAGCAAAAATATGAGAATGGCTCTTATGTCCAAGAATAAACTAAAATTTGTGGATAGCAGCATCATAATTCCTACCAGAGATGAACCCCTCTATGAAGCCTGGGAAAGAGCCAATGTCATGATTTTATCTTGGATTATTAGGACTCTTTCACCTCATATAGTAGAAAGTGTGATCTATATTGATTATGCCAAAGACCTTTGGGATGACCTAAAGGAAAGATTCACAAAAGGGGATTATTGTCACATTTAAGACCTTCTTCAAGAAATGCACTCTGTCAGCAAAGGGAAAGGAGTATCACTCAGTTCTTCACTAATCTGAAGATTATTTGGGAAGATTTGGAGTTTCTAACGCATGTTCTCAATTGTGTTTGTGGTAAGTCTTGTGAATGTAATCTTTCTAAAATTGTCATGAAACAAAGGGAAGTAGAGTATGGTAAACAATGTTCTTATTGCCATAAGATGAATCACAAGATAGAGGAATGATACTCAAAACACGGGTATCCCCCATGGTATAAGTAGAGGAATGAATACAAAAACAATTCCCAAGAAAATAGAAGTCAAGATAAAAGAGAACAAGTTTGCAATCTGAATATGAAAGAAGACCCTAATGACAAGCAGAATGTTAAGGATGAAACTATTAAGGGGCTAACAACAGAACAAATGTAGAAACTGCTAAAACTCCTGAATGACTCATGATGCTTTTGGACATAGTATTAATCAAATACAGAAACATGCCAATTTAGCTGACAAAATCCCCCAAGGTAAAAACCTATGGATTCTTGATATAGGTGCAACTGATCATGTTGAACAAAATAAAGAAGCTTCACCACTTTTTTCAAAATAAGACATGTAAATATAAAGTTGCCTAATAACAGTAATGTTACTACTAATTTTGCTGGAACTGTTCAATTTTCCTAAAATATCAATCTTTTTAATGTATTATATTTTCCAGAATTCTCTTTCAATTTAATTTCAGTCCAAACCTTGATCAAGGATTTGAACTGTAATCTGATTTTTTTCCACTAAGTGTTGTTAGATACAGGACATTATTACATCTTAGATGATTGGTCAAGTTGATTTCAACCAGGGTCTATACTACCTTAATGGCTTCCCTTTCACTAAAACTACTATTTTTTTCCCTTATACTGTGCTTAATTGTCTTAAGTGTGATATTGATACTTGGCATTATAGGCTTGGACACCCTGCCCATAGAGTTAGTGAACACATTTGTAAAACATTTCCTTTAGTGACTTTGATTGGGCTACATGGCTAGACACAAGACACAGTGTAACATGTTGTTGTGTCTTTTTAGGCACATCTTTGATTTCTCAAAAATCAAAGAAGCAGAGCACAATATCTAGATCCTCTTCAGAAGCTGAATATAAGCCCCTGGCTATTACCACCTACGAGCTTCAATGGCTTACTTACCTCCTCCACGATCTGCAGGTTCAAACCATATATCAAGCCATCCTCTATTGTTATAGTGAATCTACCAGGCAGATCGCACACAATCCTACCTTCCACGAGCATACTAAGCACATCGATCTGGATTGCCATGTTGTCCGAGAGAAACTTCAGAGCAAGCTTTTCCATTTATTGTCCATTCGTTCCTCCAAGCAACCTGCCAATATCTTCACGAAAGCCCTCCATTGTATGTCCTCTAAAACCATTATTCCCAAGATCGGTATGATGAACACATCATCCGACTTGAGGGGAGGGTGTTGAAACCCTATTATTTAGGGTTTTTGTTGTTAGGGTTGGTAAGGGTTGTTTTCCCCTTTCTGTTATGGGATCTATTTAAGATAGAACCACTTCTGGTTTTAGACCAAGTTGAAAATATATACAGAAACATAAATGAAAGTTTGCATAATGTTCTCATGCTTTACTCTTTCTTCTTTTCTTCTCTTCATCCTTATTCTTCCTCCATTTTTGCTCCTGATTTGTGCGCTTAAGGTTTCTGATATGAAGAGAGAGGAAAGAGCTTTTCTTGTTCATGCATACTGCAATGATGCTAGGGTTGCAATAAAACCAAGTGGACGGCTGGCTTAGATGTTTTCATTATTACAAGTAATTGAGTTGATTTTCATTGAATTATATTTGGCAATGAGTTTGTTGTCATCAACATGTTTTAACATTTTTTAGTGTTTTTTTATAGGTTTTAAAAGTTGGATAAAAGTTAATAATGGAAAAAAGTGTGCTTTCCTTAAACACATAGAAAAGGATCCTAGCTCACCACACAATATTATAGTGTTTGCTTGTCAAGACTTGTTAAATCAAAATTGCCATATTAGGAATGTTTTGGACGTGCAAAGCTCAAATCAAATTATGAAGAATCGGTTGCTTATCAATTCTTCAATTGACACAGTTCATATTTTATCACTTCAAGTTTATGCTTTTAAAGGTCATGATGAAACTACTGAATCGAGGAACCAAGGTAATTTTCTTGAGATGATAAAACTCATAGCAGCATACAATGATAAAGTTGCAAAAGTTGTGTTGGAAAATGCTCCATAAAATTCCAAATATACTTCACATAAAATTCAAAAGGAATTATTGAATATTCTTTCTAGTAAAGTTAAATATCATATTCTTGAGGAAGTTGGGTAGTCCAATTTTTGTATAATTGTCGATGAAGCTCATGATGAATAAAAAAGAGAGCAAATAACTTTTGTTTTGAGATTCGTTGATAAAAATGGTTTTGTACCGTACCTGGCAACTTAACCAGATAAGTAACAACAAACAATCACCACATATGCCGGAAACAACTAAGGTACACGGCTCGGGCCTACATAGACCTAAACCGGCCTAAACTCATAACAAAGGTCGCTAAAGGAACGGCCAACCTAGGACAGTACACGAACAAGGACGACATAAGCCAACTAAGGAAGTAACCAGAACAGACCATTCCAAAAGACTTAACGAAATCAAGGTCCGCAACAATCCCAAACTAGGACCCAGCCCATGTTATGGCTAGACATAATTAATACTATATAAATACGCGTGGACCCCAATAATTAAAGGTATGTATTCATTACTCCATTAATCACCTGATTTGACTTTTTGAGAGCTTTGGCTGACTTGAGCTTCGGAGTCCCTTCTGCAAGTAACCCCTCCTGGGTCCAAGCAGACATGTGCCAACCGGGAAGAGGCCAACTAAGGAGATAGCAGACTGTATAGGTAAGGTGACACTTGTGCCTAACTTATCTTGTTTGTTCTCTACAGGAACAGGTTTTATTCAAGAGCAATTTTTTGATATTGTGCATGTTAAAGACACTACAACATTATCTTTGAAGAATGAATTGTGTGTTGTACTATTTCGACATAATCTTAATGTTTCCAATATTCGTGGTTAAGGGTATGATGGTGCAGCAATATAAAAGGAGAATGGAATGGATTGCAAGCATTATTCTTCACTGATTGTCCTTATGCATATTATGTTCATTGTTTTATTCATCGGTTACAACTTTTCTTGGTTGCTGCATCAAGAGAAGTGATTGCAATTCATCAATTCTTTTAAAAATTGACTTTTATTGTCAATATTGTTTGCTTTTCAAGAAAACGTCATGATGAGTTATAATCTGTCAAGTTAGATGAAATTGCATATTTGTTAGAAATTGATGAGCTTGAAAAAGGTAGATGCAAAGCAAATTGGTACTTTAAAATGAGCTGGGAATACTCGTTGGAGCTCCCATTTCTCTTTTATTTGTAGCTTGATCAATATGTATGATGCAACTTGTTCAATTCTAGAAAATATTATTGTTGATGGATCTACTTATTCTCAACACGGTGATGTTGATAATGCTTACAAAAGCCTGACCTCACTTGAGTTTATATTGATCTTGTATTTGATGAGAGAAATTATGAAGATAACTGATGTTCTTTGTCAAGAATTACAACAATCTTGGTATATAGTTAATGATATGCTTTTAGTTTGTTCTACAAAAGCACTTATTCAAAACTTGAGAGAAAATAGTTGGAATAAGTTATTAAAAAATGTGACTTCTTTTTGTGAAAAACATGACATTAAAGTGCCTAATTTTGGGACTTTGTATGTAGCAAGCAATGACGCTTTCGTCACAAAAAAGATCATATTACAGTGAAGCATTATTTAAGAGTTGAAATATTATTCGTTACCATTGATAAGCAATTACAAGAGTTAAATTGTAGATTTAACGGCCAAGCAACGAAGTTATTAATTCTAACTTTGTTTTAGATCTTAAAGATTCTTATAAGTCTTTTAATATTGGTAAATTTTGCACTCTTGTAGACAAATATTATCCCATGGATTTCATTGAATAAGAGAAGATTAATTTGAATTTTCAAATTCAACATTTCATTATTGATGCTCATCAAAATTCAAATTTGAAGAATTTATCAACAATGCAAGAGTTGTATACATGTTTGGCAATAACAAAAAATTCTAAAGTTTGCTACTTGATTGATAGATTACTTCATCTTATCATAATTATTCCAGTTTCTATAGCTACAACTAAAAGATCTTTTTCTGCAATGAAAATAATCAAGAATAGGTTGAGAAATAAGATGAAAGCTGGATTTTTAGCAAAAACTATGATAATCTAAATTAAAAGGGATATTGCAACAAACTTTAGTTTTTTATTCAATTATTGAATATTTTAAGTCATTGAAAAGAGTGTAGAGGACCGCTCTGACTAAAGGTAACTTTTGTTTTTTTAATATATTATTGTTGTTGAGAAACTTTATATTACACTTTCATATATATTATTGTCATATTTTTGGAATTTTATTATCATATGTATTTATTTTGAATAGAAAAAATGATGTAAAGAAATGATTTTTTTTTAATTAGAAGAAATAATTTATATATAAAAATATAATTTGTCCTTTAAATTTTTTCTTCAAATTTTGTCACTTCATACAAGACTGAAATTTTTATAATAATATTGTTATTAATTTTATATAAAAAAATATCAATTTTTATTACAGTGGAGCGATTATTTATCAAAATTTGTATACATAACATGTATCTAACAAGGAATATTCTACTGAATGAATTATAAATATGTTTTGATGAACTTTTTTCTTGTAAAAATAAATAATTCCTATACATTAAAATTAACATCAGTTTCCCTTTTAGCTATTTTTAACTTAGGTATAAACTAATTTTAATTTATAGGAAAAATCATTTCATATTTTTTATTTTCTATAAGTATTTCGATAAAAACAAAATTCTAAAATAGAGTTTATATCTCTACCACTCAAAGTGTGTATCGATACTATCAATCCATCGTGTTGCCTGATTCATAGTTTGGCTTGGACTTTTCTTTCCTCTCATTTATTAAAGTGCTTTCAACTTTCAAATTTATAGCCACCAATTAGGTATAATTCCCTTCTCTTTTGTGCAACATCTTCTTATATAATATGAGAGAAACTAATTTGTAGAGTATCTTTTTAACCGACCGAACGAATAGTTTTTCTAATGTAAATAAATCAGGGACAATCCAACGCCATACGAGTTTCTAATGTAAATCTATTAGGTTTAGGAATAATGAAATAATTTGAGTAATATTGGAAATAAATTCAATTCACAATTAATCAATTAGATAGAAGTTTAATTGATTGTTTTAGGTTTTCTTTAAAACGTACCAATATATAAATAATTGATTAGGATTAAGTAATCTATTAACATCTAATTATTCTAGTTTTAGAGTTTGAAAAAGAATAAATTACTCCATCAGGATTAAATAATAACAGGTTAAATATGTTTTTAGTCCTTGAACTTTGACGCGTAATTAGAACTCGTTCACATCCCAAACTTTAAATACATTTTAGTTTCTAAACATTAAAAATGAATAGATATAGTCTTCCTAACTCAATTGCATTATCATTTTTTACGCGTCAAACACATTTAAGATTGACATTTGAATTGTTTCACTATAAAGAAAATTATTGATTAATGACCAATTTTAGTGACAAAAAATAATTAGTTCTTATAGTGATCAATATAGATACCAATTTATAAACTAAAAATTATTGGCAACTAAAATAGTTTTAAAAAATTATAATTGGTCTCTAAATTGACAACTAAAATAGTTTTTATAATGAATTAGTCTATAAATTGGTAACTAACATTAGCTACCTAGGTTTTTGTTACTAAAAGAATTGGTCTCTAAATTGGTGTCTAATTAGAACATTGGTTTCTAAATTGGTCTCTAAACATATTATATTTGTCATAAAATTTGTCACTATTTGATAGTTTTCTTATAGTGTTTACATTGTTTGACATATTCCAACTCAAATTTTAGTGTGACACTGATTGACAATCACAAAAAAAATTAACGTCATTGGGCATTCATATTTAAAGTTTGGGACCTAAATGTATCAAAGTTTAAAATAAGGACGAATTCCAATTTCATGTCCAAGTTCAGAGACTAAAAACATATTTAAGCCAACAATGATCAATTAAAACAATTTTTTATAACAAAATTTCTTTTAAAAAGAACCTTTCTTCTCAAGGATATGAATACATTCTTTTTTAGTATGATTAGTGAGTGCGAAGAGAGTTTTTCGTGAGTTGTTCATATTGTGAAAATTATTTTTGATCTTTTCTCAAATGTCATAAAAGAAAAAAATTTTCAAAGTTGTAGGTGATCCATCATAAAATTCATCATAGTCCAAGTGTTATTGTTCTTTACTTTTTCTATAGTTTTTGAATTTATATCTCGCACCAGTCTTTGGTGTGTACTATAAGTAATTGACAGGATTCATTTCCTTGTGATTATTTTTCTCTATTGAAGAGTTTTCCAAAAGGATTTTGTGTGTTTTGGTTTAGTTACATTTGCAATTAGACTTTACTTAAGAATTACTAAAAAATCTAGCTAAGGTTCCTTGGATTAAACTAGATTAAAGACATTCTAATACGAGCTTGTGCAACCGAAGATTGAAAGAGCTTATAAATTGTCTTTGGAAGGTGTAGAGATTGAATTGAATCTATAGATGAATTTGTTGAAGAAAAGGGAACTACATTGGAATAGTTAGTGTTATCAATCTCTCACCACTCCTTTATCATTTTATATTTATTTGTCTGATAAAAAGTTATATTTATAGATCTTTCTGTTATTATTAATTTTCAATAGTGTTTTTCTCTTTTATTCTAAAAAAGTATATTTGGTTATTTATTCTTTTAAATTTGCTTATGCTCTTCTCTATTAATTCATATTGTTTATCTTTACAATTTGAATTTTTTTACTCTTTTTGACCGATTTCTACTAAAAAAAATTCTTCATCTTTTCTTTTTATTCAATAAATTATATAAAAAGGTCATTCCTATTTTGTTTTTTTATAAAAAAACCTTGTAAGTTATTTTCTTTCTAATGAAATAATTATATTCAAAATCTCACACTTGGTCTTCTATTCATTTACTACTTTCAACAAATTGATACACTTTGCCAAAGAATCGTTAGATAACTAGTGTTGAAAACACATTCAAAATCGCCTAACAAGCTTCAGTTCCAAGAGAAACGAAGCCTTTCAAAACATGGTGGAATTTTTGAAATTATTTACATAACTATAGGTTTCAGTTCTAAAATAACTGAAGCCTACACTGGTATAGGCTTTGATTCATTAAGAAACAGAAGCGTATATGTTTGAGAATAATTTCAAAAATGCCACTAGTAGTATTTTTGAGAATATTTTGACAACTATAGGCTTCAGTTCTATGAAGAAACAAAGCCTATTCTTTCGTCTAAGGTTAAATTTTAGAAAAAGTTATTTCCCTACCACAACATTGCATCGTAGCTGCAACCATTCGTTTCCAGGTTTGCTATTTTCTCTTCTTGGTTTCTCTCTTTCATTTGCTTTCTCCATTCGCATGTTGCTTCATTCGCAGGTTCTTTATTCATAGGTTTCTTCATTCGTAGGTTCTCATCGCCATGTTTAAAGAGGTCTTTGATGTTCGTTGTTTAGTTTTGTTGTCTTTTTTTGTTTGTTCATCACTTGTACATGTTTCTTTGTATATGCATCGTAAAAGCATGAAAATCGCATGAAAATCTGTATTTTAGCACTAGCTCTCTCTTTTTACCTATGTTGCTTGTTTCTGGTTCATATCTGGTAGTATTAAATTTTAGTTTTTTTAGTTTTTTAATACAGCTAGGGAGTTACTAAATGGGATTTTCTTCTAATACCACATTAGGCTTCGATTGCTTTAAAAAATTGAAGAATATAGTTGAATAGGCTTCGATTATTTTCTAGAGCCGAGGCATTATCCTTTATTTTTTATAATTTTTAATTGTTTTGGGTTTTGGTTTTAGATACAACTGAAGTCTAATGTCAACATTTATGCTATGGTTTGGAATCGGAGCCAAAAGACCCTCCTTTTTTACCTTGCATGGATATGCTTTACTTTGAGAATTGAAGTACAATGTCGAAAATAACTGGTGCCAAAATCCTTTGCTACACTAGTAGATCATCTATCATACATATGTAATATATAATATAGAACCCAATATATATTATACATATGAATGTATCTCATCATCATCATCATCATCATCATCATCAATAATCATACCACACATAACATCTCAATCTCATATAATTATATAAAAATTATTATCATCTCACAATTAGATAGGTAATGCTTGACCAAGCTCATCTTTCTTGAGTAACCTTACTTCTTTAAAAAAAAGAAGACTTTCTCAATTGAGTGACCTAACATCACTTAAATGATAACAACTCCAAATCAAAAGATTAGTTTTGTCTTTCCCTCGTTTAAACATTGATTCAATGTTAAAGTGACTATCAATTGAGTGTTGTTTTAGGGCTTTAGTGATGTTACTTTTTGCATTACCCAATAGGTTTTAGAATCAATATTGTCTTCATTAATGTTTGAATGGCCTCATTGTTGCTTTAGCATTAGCGAATTCATGGTCTCATAACTTTTACAATCCCATGTAACACTACCATTCATTAATACTTGATCAAACTCTTATCACTTGAGTGCCACATGGTTTAGATTCCAAGACTTGGTTTCTTAGCAAGATTTTTGGTGGTTCATGGGTGTCTTTAGTCTTGACTAGGTGTGAGATGAATAAAGTCATACATTAAGTTATATTGGGAGTTTACTTGAATGTTTTAATGGGTTCTTTTTGAGTTATTAGAAGAGAAACTCAAGCAAGCTTGGCGAAAGCTATCTTTGGGGATTTTAATGTGTTCATGGTGAACTTTAGTCGGATTCTAGGTGTTTTGTGGCTTGGGATTTGTTTAGTTAAGTCTTGGGAGCCCAGGGATATATTGACAACAAATATGGAATTTGTCTTAGGTAGTTTTGATGGATAGTCAAATGGTACTATGGTTCAATAACATGTGTTGGTAACTTTCTTAGTTTGTTTCCTGATGAATTTTAGTGATTGTGTGGATAAGTGATTTTGTTGAAATATAATGAAGGTTGATGCAAAATGAAAAATGAAATGGAAATGTGTATGGTAGGATCGTAGATGGTACTATGGCTAGAAAAACATGTGTGGTGGCTTTTTCTATATGTATCTAGATGAATTTTTTTGATTATGTGGGTAAGTGAATGGGATGAAATATAGTGGAAGATGACACAAAATGGGAAATAAAATAAAAAGGTATAAGGTAGGATGGTGAATACCTTACTAAGCCATACCAACTTTTGTTTATGGACTTTTGATTTTTTATTATGAATTAATATTTGTGATGATACTATGATTTTATGACAATATACAAATAATTAACTTACCCTTTCTTATGTCTATGTTGGTCTTAACTGCAATGATCATGAGAGGATGACATTCTACGTGCAAGTGCTCAGTATGACATCAGTAGAGAGTAGATAGTGATGTTTTGAGATGAAATCATATGTATATTTGGAAAAATATAGTTCTCTCCTTTTTAACTTTCTTAATGGTTTTATTTTAAAACAAAATTACTTCACCTAAGGAAGATTGTAATGTAATATATATATATATATATATATATATATATATATATATATTACATTACAATCTTCCTTAGGTGAAGTAATTTTTTTTAAATGAAACCATTACAATTCGTCTAATAAATTAATTTTATCACAAAAAAATAGGTTTAATTGTGTTTTTTCTCCTTTAACTTTTAGTGAAAATTGGAATTAGATCATCTTCGAAATTTTGGTCAAATTTAGTCCTCCAACTTTAGAAATGTATGGATTTAGTCTTTTAAACCAAATTTTGTTAAGTTTATTAGACATTTCAAACGTGTTTCATGATAGAATTTGAGTTATTTACATCGTTTAACATATTTTTACTTCAATGTTAACTGACAAATGTGTTTGAAACCTCAAATACACTAAATAAAATTTTGTTGAAAAGACTAAATCTATGTATTTCTAAAGATGAAGAACTAAATTGGTTCTAAATTTTGAAGAGAGACTAAATCAATTTTCACTGAAAGTTAAGTGACTCAAACATATTTAGTCCTAAAAAATATAAAATAATTATGTGATTATGATGATGTGATTATTCTAATCTAAATCTAAAAAGATGTATAATCATCTTATATGAGTGTCAATTTTAGAAATTGAAACTTATATGATTTTATTCTTTAAAAACATATCGAAAAGTTAAAAGAAAAATTATATGTTTAAATTATTCTTTGTTAGTATGTATAAGTCATGAGAAGAAAGATTGCGTACAAAAATGTGTACAAATATGTACAAGAATTTTTTGGTGAAAACAACTCAAAGAGAGCTTGCTTGCTGATTTATTAGAACATTGTTCAATATATAGAGTACAATGTCTCATCACATAAAGGGAAAAATAAAACCTAATAAAACAGAATATTTGATAATAATAAAAAGAGAATCAAATATATGATATCTCTATCAATATAATTAAAAGTAGAAGATATATAATATCTTTATCACCCCCTCTCAAAGTGGGCATGAAGATTGTAAAGACCCAACTTGGAAGTAGTAACCCGAAAAGCAGAAGGATGTAATGACTTAGTAAACATATCGACAAGTTGACTTGTAGAAGGAACATGGAGAAGGCGGATAAGGACATCAACAAGACCTAATAAAATAGAATATTTGATAATAATAATAAAAAAATCATATATATAATATCTCTATCTATATGATTAAAATCATAAAATATATAATATCTTTATATTTTTAATTTCAACTTCTTAACAACATGGAACTAATCCAATTATAAAGAAGAATAGTTTACAAGTTAGTCCCTTTCATAAAATTTGTTTACACCTTATTTTTAAGCATGCCCTAAAATCCTTCTAATTATTAATAACAAATTTATCCGATCATAGACATTAATGTTTTCAAATAAAAGCAATCCAAACTTAGGAATCATCAACAAAATATTGTTGCGTCATGCGTTGTTGTCATAATTATTGTTATGAGAGTAATGATACCCGTGAACTACAATTTTCTTTAAATATGAAGCAGAAAGAGGTATTGTGAGAGGTCCAAAAGTGGGAAGGGTTGAGATTAATCGAGAAAGATATTATCTCTTTTGTAGTGAAGTTACTATAATATAGGGTTGTGTGGAAAAGACAATAAAGAAGTGAAGGAGCAACTAGGGTAGGTTTATTCTCAGAGTTAAAACAAAGTTTGTATGAGGAAATATTTATAATTTTAGGATACCTTTCAAAAGTTAAAAAAAATAACAATTTTTTTTTATGAAAGAGGTGTCTAAATACAGAAATAAGAGATAAACTGCCTCTTTAATTTAATAATACTGGTATCTTATATTCATGCTTTTAGGTTCCTAATTTAATAAAAATTTAGTACAAACAGTAAAAGTAATATACAATTGTAATCAATGGTTGGAGAAATAAAAAAAAAAAGTTTATACAAAATAATTAGAATAAAATTAATATAGTTTATAGTCATCATAATTTGGAATCTAGATGGACGAGGAATTCTTTAAAAGATACAGAGTTATTATGCATAGATTCATTTATTAAGAAAAACAAATTTCAAAACTAGAGTAGAAATTATTTCATCAAAATCTATTATAAAGATTGTTTACCTCTAATTAAATATCAAAAGTTAATATAATTATTTACTCGTTTGAGCCATAAAAGATGAACCAGTGTTATATATAAGTGGTAATAACATACAATCGGAAATAATCAATTACGGAAAATATTTTTAGTAAGAGATATTGACGACGACCCTCCAAATTTTTTTATATTTATATTATTTATTATATAATTTTTAATATATTTTTTTAAAATTTAATATTTTTAATATATTTTATATTTAATATTCTAAAATATATATTTTATATATTTTATATATTTACATAAGAAAAAGTTTTTTTATTATCCATATTTATTTTTTAATTTGACCTTTTGAATATTTTTTAAATAAAAATAATTATTTTTTTAATATTATTTTTTAAGCGATTATTTATTTAATTTAACCATCTTTTCATTTAATTATTTTTTCAAATTTAATCACTATAAATGAAAATTAATTAAAATAAAATTATAAAAATTATTTATATTTAATTTTATAATTATAATTATAACAATAACAATAACAATAATTATTATTTTTTTATTTTTTATTATCATACAAAAATAAATACAATGTTTTTACTAGTTTATATAAAAAATTTGGGATTACTCTTTTGGTTTTCATTTTAATTCAAAAATATCAACTTAGTCCTCTAATTTTTTTTAATTCCAGTTTGGGTTCCGATTTTTGAAAGAATGAAGTAATTTGTTTTTTTTTTGTTTTGGATTGGATCAATGTTTTTCCATAAAATTTGTAGTTGTGAATAATGATTTTCTTTATTAATGTAATTGATGTAACATGCATAAATTTTATAATACAATTTTTTAATATCACATTATTTATAAATGTTTTATTAGAAATAATGACAGTCATAAAAATAAATAAATATATATATATAGAATAATAATAATAATAATTAATAAGTAATACTATAATGATGATAATAAACATTTAAATAAAATGATAAAAATATAAAGGATAAAGAAATTAAGATAACTTTTTTGGAAAAAAATAATAATAAAGAAAAAAAAATATATATATATATATATATATATATATATATATATATATTAAAAGAGCACGTGCGTTTAAATATTTTAATGTGAGTTTTATTCCTTTTGATACAGGATGCAAGGAATATACTAATAGCATTCCTGTTTGGCTAATCACGTTGAACGTTGTTGGATAAATCTTAGTACATAACGTCAGAACATTAAATGTTGAGAGCTTTGGATAAATGGAGATAAACCAAATCTGAACAAAATCTAAAAGAAATTGAATGCAAAATTATATCTATATATGTATGTATAGATTTAGATGACTATAAATAACAAAGATTCAAAGCTGAAAGAAAACAAAAGAGAGTGAGAGTGAAAGGAAGCAGAGAAGTGAATGATAAAAACAACGAAGGCGTTAAAAAGAGAGTGCTAACAGTGCGAGTGTGTAAAAAGGAGAAACGTGCATTTATCTTTTTCAATCTTTGAGGTAAGGGAAGGAGACATTTATCATTTTATCTTTGCTACATAATTATTTTTATCTCTATAATTATTTAAGTAAGGTGTCCCTAACCTCATTCTAATTTATATTTAGTTCTCGTTCCTATTTATTTATTTATATTCATCTCAAGTTGTGCACTGGTCCTATTTATGGAATTTATATTTACTCTCATTTACTTATTTATATTTACCTCCAGTTACGTACTGGTCCTTTTTATTTATTTATATTTATTTTAATTATTCATTGATCCTATCTATTTAATTATTTATATAATTATATGGTTTAATATTAAAATGAAACTTATGATAAATAAAGATTTGATTATTGTAGTTGGAGGTATGACCTTGGGGATTTAAACGAGTTAGTATTA
>Ga0209589_1008411_pt1 | contig 16092 bp, 10 predicted proteins | sample CowpeawhiteBW_FD_187525 | JGI IMG/M metagenome (GOLD analysis project Ga0209589, IMG submission 187525) | Root nodule microbial communities of legume samples collected from California USA - Cow pea white BW (SPAdes) (version 2) | ecosystem: Host-associated > Plants > Roots > Nodule | place: USA... | reverse complement strand
GCTCGGGGGTGTGGTGCCTTCGTGGTGATCAAAGTATTTAAATTTAAACCCGATCTGAATTATGGATGTTGGGACGTAGTCTCAAGGGTGAATCAGTTGTTCTCTCAATCTCATTCCGATGAGCTGGTACAACCAACGAGGTGGTGTTCTTGGATTAAAAAGAGATGATTCAGTGGTAGCGTGTGAAGTATGGATCAAGCTAAATAGTGGGGGCAGAGCTTCACGTGAATGAAAGACATCTGACGAGGGAAAGTGGATGATAGACGAAGATGATCTCAGTGGTAAATGAGTTATAGACGTGTTGTGGAACAAGTACCAGAGTTTTGACCTTGGTGTGATAAAGTTCCCCTCTGCATTGGTGCCTAAAGAGGAACTTGAGACAATAGTCCCTAGTGGAATGGTTTCTACTGCGAGTCTGAAGTAAATACGGAGGTGGAGGAGATGTTGGAGAAGTAGTGGCTTATACTAAGTATAACCACAAGGATGACTGCAAATTTGGTGAACATTAGAGAAGAGGTAGTGGTGGAAAAGATTGTTCAAGGGAAAACGTTGCATAAGGGAGGATTGGCTTTTCGGGCTTATGGTTGTAAAGAGTGGAAACATGATGAAGTTAAGGCAATCTCAAACATGTTAGCTGTATCGTCAAGGTTTAACGGCAAGTATCCAAGTGCGAACTGAGTCTTTAGAATATGCAAGAAAAGGTATTGACAAAGCTTGTAGTGCCTAGCAAGACATATAGTTAGGAAGGGTGGATACAATGTTGGGAAAATGGGACGCTAAGACTATAAAAAGGTGAGTCCAAAGGGTTTTGCAAGTTCCATAGAGGTTTTAGAGGAAGGTTCCTCAGCGATGATTGCTTCATTGTCACGACAGACTTAAAAGGAGCATCATTTGGAGTGAGCGAATGAGTGACTTGTATGTTGATCAGAGTGGCGCAGTGGCGTGGAAAGAAGGGATACCTATGAAGGGTAAGAGGTGTGTGGGAAGAACTATCTTACTCATGACCTAGTGAATTACTACGACAATCGGTTATTCATAAAACCGCGAAGGCGGCGTTCTTATGAGTACTAAGTAAGGATGTTTAGTGATCATTTAGAATTGGAGTTATGGAGTTACTCAGAGAAAGTTGTGCAAGAGGAGTAGGAGATGGTTTGAGTTATGATTTCAAATTAGGATGTTAACGTGGAAGTGAGAAAGTGGGCGTAAACGTTTGGTCAGAGAAGGAAATTCAAGATCCTCGAGTTGACGAGGTGAGAGTAAGAGTTGGTTAAGAAACATAAGTGTTTGGGTTGGAAAGAGAATGTGTGAGGAGATTTCATTAGCCTACTCATCTGACTAGAACTAGTGAGTCTCTCGACAAGGTTGGGGAAGAAGTAATTCAGCAAAAAAAAAATCTTAGTTTGGGAAGTATCTTAGAGTTGATAGGTATAAAAGCTAGAAATTATAAGCCAAGGAAAGACCCAGTTCTTAGGCTTTTGTCGAAGGATAGTTAAAGGTTAGCAGATCATAAATGAAGGGTAGATGCCGAAATGAATTGGGTGGTTGTAATAAAGGAAAGTTTAATTTGGAAATGAAATGACTTGGTTGTGGACTTTGTTACCATTGGTATAAGTCAGTAAAGGAGGCAAGATGTTATGAGTGTCGTTACGCATAAAAGTGGTCAAGAGTGTTGATGGTAGGGCGGTAGGCCAAAGCTCCATGGTGATCAAGTCACTGAAGTGAGGCATAAAGGAGTGAACAAGGTGATGGAAAGTGATAACGAACATGCTTTGGTTTGAGACGTAAAGTCGTCTGAGACTTTGATACAACCTACAAGAGGTAATGAGGAGCATATGGGAAGTGAGTCAGTATGTCAGATACAAGTTAGTTGGACAAGTTTTGAGGGAGCATTCAAGTTTTAAGGTTGCAAGTTCGAAGCCATTTCAAGTGTAGTGACTAAACCAATCTACATTGTTGAACACATGTCGCTTAGCACAGAGGCAAAGTTTCCAGTGGCTATAGGCATTGGAGTCGTTATATCAGTCGTGTCTGAGTGGTGGTTCTTAAAGGAGATAAGGAGAACATAGTTTCTTCCTACCTCATCGATGAATTTTCGAGGACGAAAATTTTTGTTGTTGGGGAGAATGTAAGGCCAACTTTTATTCTGCCCTAATTTTAAAAGGGTTGCCCAAATCAATTGGGCCTAAGGTTGGCCCATAAGGAGCCAAAGACCCTAATCTGCCCTAACCTTACTCATTCGTCTCTTTTTCAGAAAAATAGTTCCCTTATTCCCTCCTAGAGTAGCTGCAAACTCTCTGCCAGGGTTTAACCCCCCAATCTTAGTCAAGGTTACTCAAGCTCGATCTCATTTTCCACTCCATGTAAGTGATTTTCCAGCTCTTTACATATCCTCTCTAAGTCACATTTTCGTACTTCCAGTTAGGGTTCCATAGTAACCCCATTCCTTTGATGTTCTGCTATTTCCAGCTTCTAAGTTTGTTCCTTGAGCTATGGTGCTCCGTTGTTGGTGTCGAGGCCTTGTACTAGCTCATTCTAGGTAAGGGAAGCTAGGGTTCTTCGCTTTTTGTCATATGTTGGTTGTTTCACTTCTGTTTTATGATTGTTGTGCCTGGAAAATGCTTGTCTTGAAATAAGAATGAACTGGTTATCATTGAGAATGTCTCTGTCACGTGAAGCAGGAGATGGTGAACTGATGTTCTCGCCCAGGCGAGCTCATCTCGCCTAGGCGAGAGTTGCAGAAACTCGCCCAGGAGTATTGCGCGAGTGCCCGCTCAGGCGAGTGAACTGTTTTTTTAAGCGAAAAACCATCTCGCTCAGGCGATATGGCCTCGCCTAAGCGAGCGCCCGCAAACTCCCCAGGGCCACTGTCGCAGTCTCGCCTAAGCGAGAGTCTGTAGCTTTAGCGATGGTACTCCTCTCGCCTAAGCGAGGACATCTGGCTTGAGTGAGACCTGCTGCACGTCATGCTGTTTTCCTTCGCTTGGTAGTTATGGATTGTTTGATTAATGGATCTACCTGATTTAAAATATGAGGCTTGGAAAATGCATGGAAATTTGTGGCTATGAAATGGGATTGATGTGTTGGTGTGATTTTGGTATGAAATTGATTGGATTATTGAATAATGTCACGAAAGGGATAAATATGCATGAGTGGGAGGGTGTATGGGTTATGAATGACGAACTGGATAAATTCTTGGCATGTAACGAACATGAGATGGTTGGTTATGAAAGTGGCATGGTAACGAGATGAGCTAAAATTCTATATTCATGGATGGAGTATGAGGAGTTGGTATGGGTTTGACCTAGAATATAAAAGAGGTTGATTATAAAGGTTGACATGGGATATATATGCGTGATGAACATATTACTTACTTGTTTGATTATGTTTGGTCCATGGTCAGTGCGTAATTCCTTGAAATCTCTAGGTGAGGTTTCAGGGTCGTGCTTCAATGGTCGGGACGTAATTTCATGGCCCCTGTTAGTGGGTGTCCATGGTGGTGCCCCATCTATATAACTTGGTAAGGATTCAAGGTAAGGATTGCATCCTGACACTCTAAGGAGTCAGTTAGTCTCACTTAGAGCGGACTGACTCCTGTGGTGAGAGTAGCAGGAGGCCTGAAACTCATTAAGGGCTAACCTTGTGCGTGAGGGAATTGATTCATTGTAACACTTGTAACACTTAGCTCGGGGGTGAGCAGAGGTATCCTTCATAAATGCAAGCATCCACTGAATCCGACCGGGTTATATGTATCCGGATGAGTCGAGTCGAGTCTTGGTGTATTTATTTGAAGGTCAGAACATGCTTGGATGATTTGTGTATATTGGACTGTGAAAGTATATCTGATTACATCATAAAATCTTTTTTTGGCTCTAGGTTACCCTTGTTTGTTTGATTGTTTTGTATGTTGTTCTTCTACTTTTGCGATGATCATCAATTTATTGATGGGAGCAGATGTGAGAGGTACTCGAGGTCAACAGGGAAGGGATTGGTTCCGCTACATAGTCTACCTGGGCTGGACTTCATGTTTTTTTAGGCTTTTCTTTAGGGCTATGGCCTATGTACTTCTTTGTTCTTTAGTACTCTATTAACTTTTGTGAAGTCCTTGGATTTCGTTTGTATCCGACATCGTGGTGTGCCTTGGTTTCAACTAGCATCCTCTGGATATTGTCAGGAGTAGCGTTTATACTCCAGGACTTGTCACTAAATTTTATCTGTGTGGCATTTCATTTAAATTAAAGTTATTATTTAAATGGAGTGTTACATTTATTATATTTAAAACTGAAATTATTATTGCATCACTTAGGTTTACTATTTCATTACTTTAATAACAACATTTATAACAATATAACTTAATTTTCATAATAGTTCATTACATAATACTTTCACTACTTTATTATTTTAATATACAAAATAAAACAAATACATCATGTGCGTTCGCACGGATCAGTATACTAGTAACACATTAAAAGATATAAACTTTCACCTTGTCTTTAACTTGACATGATATATCGAAGTTGATATATCAATTAATGTATTATCTCAATAAACTAACATTATTAGAGTTTATTAGTTAATTTCTTTCGGATGAAAACCTACTGTGAAAAACGAATATTACTTTACGGTACTAATTTTTAATTTAATATTTTTTGACACATTAATAACTTTATGAAATATTAGTTAACGTGCCATAAGCTAACTACATTAGTTAATTTTGTTGACAAAAAACTATAATGTAAAAAGTAAATCTTACTTTATAATACTAACTTTTAGTTTTACTACTTTAGACTTCGTAAGAAGTAACATAAATTTTAAAGTGTGCGTTTATTTCCAGCAACTGAAAGATTGAAAACTTGAATTTGTAAAGAAAGCATAGAAATTACTAACAACAACATGAAAAACTAGACAATAATTTTTTTTTTTAACTTTCCGCACCACCCAACATATAGAATAGCGAAGAAAGTCTTAGAAGTATCTTATAAAATATTTATTTCAAATTTATAATATAATGAATAATATTATAATCTAAATGAATAATTTGAATTTTAATATCTTATAAAATAAAATAATTTAATATTTAATAATTAATATTAAAAAGTATATTTAATTAATTCATTTTATTATATCTTTTTAAATTACTATGTAATATATAATAACTAAATATTTATAATTATATTTTATTATTATAATAAAAAAATAAATAAAATAAAAATATTAAATGATTAAATTTTATTTTAAATTAATTTTAACCATAAGACTAAATTTATAATATTATAATTTTATAAGTTAAAATATTTTTCTTTTATTTCTCTTCATTTTCCATTTTTTTTTCCTTAATTCAAACCATCTCACTTTTTATCCTCCTTCCCCTTAAAGCTATTATTTTCTACTCTCAAATTTCTCCTCAAATCCAAATAAAACTTAAAAGATCCAAAATTAATTGATTGAGAGTTAAATGACTCGTGTCTAATTTAGTTAATAAAGTCAAAATAATCAAACAAAATGGGTTACATCAACCTTTTTCCTTCCAAATAAAAAATAGCATATTTGAAATTAGAAACTAAATTGTATTTTGAAAATGAAAGTTCCAATATGTTATTTGACATAAAATCTTTATGTTGAGAATTTGTAGTAAATATTTTAAGAAGGAAAAAAGGTCCGTATTTATAAGAAAATGGACACCGGATTCTGCCTATCATCAATTATTATATTAATTTTGTAAAACTTGGATTCCCAAAATTATGAATCATTGCTGTAAAGAAAAATACCAAAACACAAAGTCTGAGAAAACCACATAGAAGCTTAAACACATAAAATGGAAGATTGGAGATGCGGGGTATCGATCCCCGTACCTCTCGCATGCTAAGCGAGCGCTCTACCATCTGAGCTACATCCCCATTTGTTAAATGAGTATCATATCCTACTTATTTTCTTAAACTTTCAATTTCGAAGCATGATCATTGATTAAAGTTAAACGCTTTTAAACAAATTATTTTATCTTTTATATCTCCTCATTTAAATATGTTATTTCTTGAAGATATGGATGAAAAAAATAATCTAATTATAATGCTCATTTATTAACTTGACAAAAAATATTGTTGCAACAAATGTATAATTTAGAATGTTAGAGACTATCTTCCAGGCTTTAATAATTATTCTCATCAATATTGAATTGGAGAAATGGTTAGCTTCAACTAAGAATACGTATTTTTATATTCTAAAAGTTGAAACAATTAACGTTTACAATTAAACTTTCAACGTAGAAATATATACATTTTGTGTATTTTTATTTTTTATTTTATATATATATATATATATATATATATATATATATATATTTATATATTTATATATATCAAAACTCTAAAAGAATAAATAAAGCGTATTTTTATATTTTTATAATCAATAAAATATTTTTTTTTATATAATTCAATTTGATATTGGAGCTTTTGATCTTAGGAGCTTTATTTCCATTTTGATGTAAGTATCTACTACTGCCATTACTGTCATTCAATTATTTATATAATTTCTCTCTGTCATGGAAAATAATACTAAATTAATATAATTATTTTTATAATATCGTACAATATATACATATTATCATCGTAATATATATAATAATAATATATACTTATGAGTATAATATTTTATATGTGGTAATTGATATATATAAAGAAATAATAAATAATTGAAGTATAATTTTTTTAATTCTCTATAAATAGTTCTAGAAACATTTAAAGAAATAAACTTTAATAAAGAAATATCAGTATAATACAAATAATAAATTTGTTTCTAATTTCAAGATATTGGTCTACACTTTAAAAAAACTTAGTTTTGAATTAAATAAAATAAAATTGAATATAAGATAAACATGCTGTACCGCTACATGGTGCTGCACTCCCTCATAGCACGCCACGGACCTTATATGTGAAAAAAAGAAATTAAAAAAAAAAAGAAAATTGAAAACATTAATAAAAAAATAAAAACTACATAAAAAAATTATAAACTAACATTTGAGATGTTTTTAATATTGTTGGTACACTACTATTACAAATTATCTAGCTGAATCAATATTTAGAAAGTAAAAAAAAAAAAATCCATTTCAAAATTTTTCACCAAAATCAAATAATTAATTTGTGAGAACCTAGAAAATCACATTAAAAGAGTGACTGTGTTTAAAATAATGAGATCTTATTATTATTATTATTATTTTAATAATAAATTGTTTATATATAAATAAAAATTTCATAAAAGAATCTCATTATTTAGAAAACACTATCTCTCTAAAACTTCGTCCTCTAAATTCTCTCTAACTTCTATCTAAAATATCTTACCATTCTCTCATCCTTTTTGAAATCAGAGACCACCATAGTGATCACTGCGGCGAGATCTCCAAGTCTATCCGATCAGAACCTTGAATTGATTAAGTTATAATTATGCTCTTTTCTCGGTCTTTTCTTGAAAACCTTGCATGTGCTGTAATCTGTATCGCATGTGAGGTTTGCGTATCTTGTAAAAATTCTCTATCGATCAGTGACTCTAATGATGTTCTCTGATCATGTTTCTGATAATTTTAGGTTGATTTGTGAGCATCAACAATGGAAAAGGGGTTTTAGGTTTTTGGTAGTAGATTGTGCGAGTTAATCAGGTAAGGGAAGCTTATAATTAAGTTTAATTAGAGGATACAATGAATGTAATTGTGTGTAATTAGAATTGATTGTTTGAAGTGTGATGGAATGTGAATTGTTTGATGTTTCGTATAAGTGAAATTGTGATTGCATTGTGTGAATTGAGGTTGAATTGGAAAATGAACACTTGAATCATGGCTCTAATTGGTATCATCTCACTTTGCTTGAAAACCATTTTGAAAACTAGACAATAATGCCATGGAGGTGCCAATTTGGGTCATGAAATCAAGTGAAACATCTCCCAATGAAAACCAGAATCTGTGTTGTTTTTTGGAGTGAGGTTGAGCCTTGAAAAATGCGAGAGGATCAGCGTTGAGCGCCAGCCCAACGGTGCCTAGCGTTGAAAAATGTGAGAAGAATGAGGTTGAGCACCAGCCGAGCGGTGCTCGAGCGTTGGGACCCCTGCATGTTTGGAACGAAATTTTAATGCGAAGGTTGAGCATTGGAATTTGAGGCTGAGTGTTGGCTGCCAGATTTCATGTGTTTGCTGTTTTGATGTGTTTCATTGCATTAACTAATTTGAAATGGATTATTTTGACTGTCTTGGTATGCTTTGAGTGAGATTGGGTGAATATGGACCTGTTGTATGTGAATTATGGAGGAATTTCGTGGAAAAATTCTAAGTATGGATGAGGTAGGGTATGCAAAGACATAAGGACTCATTTTTGGTTAGTATCCTGACGCTCCAATAACCATTAAGGCTCATATAGAGTATAATGAGTTATGTCGTGAGGAGTAGTAAGAGGTCTTAGCCATTGGACTTGATCAAGTCTTTGGTGCGAAGGAGACTTACCTGGTGTGATGATTGGGTGATAACCCCTTGAGCTCAAACTCTGCAGAGTTTGGGAATCGTACACTGGTGCAAGCCACCAAGAGGTCCGATGTTAATTACATATATTTTGATAATTGAGTCTAGAGTTGAATGACGTGTGAGTATTGGAATGTTCCTGTGTGAATTTGTGATAATTTATTGTTATTATGCTCTTACTCTAATGTAACCTTCTTTAAATCATTATTAGCTTACCCTACGTGTTTTATGTTTGTCTACCCTTTGTTTCATTCTTTGCAATGATCACTTAAATGTGTGAGCAGAGGAGGCTGCAGGTGGAGAGTTTTTGCGTGGTGTTGATAGTAGGACTAAGCAATAGTATCCAGAGGTCCTGTAGATAGGTGTGTTTTATAGTAAGTAGTTAGAATTTACCTTCCCTTTTTTCTAGAGGTCTTGTACATAAAGTATTGTCATTACTCAGTTTTAGATGACTGTATAAGATTATACCTAACTTCCATGCTATCTGCTTTGGGTTATCACCATATAATGCTTTATTTAGTAGTTTAAAAGCTATTAAATGAGATGTTACATAATTAGACTAAAATTAAAATAAAAAATAATTTAAAAAATATTATATTCTTCCAAAAATACAAATATATAATAACATTATTAAATTAAAACACTTACAAATTAAATTTTAATTTTTAATTATAATAAATTAATTTAATTTGTAAATATAATAACTATTTTAATTTATTACCTTAATAATATAAATTATTTAATAAAAACTTAAAATATATTTATATTATTTTAATATTTTAATATATACAAACATCTCAAAGGTAAATATTTAAAAATAATAAAAGAACTTAAATAATTTATGGATTGATCCATTATTTGACAAACTAGGTTCTAAATTTTGGCGAGAGAATAATGAGTGGCCTACAATTGCATTATCATACAGCAAATGTAACTAACCCTCTGAAATGATACATATATGCATTATTTATACCTACTAGGAAAGTTGATAGTTAAAGAGAAAGGTAAATCTTTTTGGTTGTGTTTTACATTATTTTGCACCGAAAGTTCCTAATTGAAAGATTTAATAAACAACAATTAAATTGATGCCTCAAGTGATTCTCAATAGACTATGATGAAAGTTTTGATATTTTCATAAATATTTATGGTATAACAAATTTTTTTAGTTAGTGTAAATTACTTAAATGTTCGTGGATCGAGAAATTAGTAATTGTATGTTAGAGATGTTGTAGATGTTGCTTCTAATTGTTTCTATCTTTATTGTATAAGGTGGGACATCCCTCTTGATTTGTGAGATTAGTATTTGAGGTTTTTCTAAGTTTTGGGGTGCGTATTTTTACAATCAGTTATCAATTATTATATTAAAATAAAAAACTTAAATTATAAAAGATAAATAACTTCTTAGAAAACTGAAAAGAGAGTTGGGAGGATACTGACACTTTAATCCAATAACTAAGAAAATCATCTCTTATATCATTTAGAAGTCGTGGTTTAAGGGAAATTACGGAGCATCCTCAATGGAGGACGTATTAACAATCAACCTGAAATTTCATTATCAATATCACTATAATGAGTCAAAAGCCCTGCCCTTTTGCTACAAATGAAGTGAAAGAGAAAGAAAAGAAACACATGTTGGAGCCATTTGGCAGTAGTTCTTGCAGTATCTTCAACCGTTAATTTTATCATCTCTATTTGATTCTCCGAGACAAACATGGTATAAACATTGAATGCTTTTAATTTTAGTTTTGCTTAGTTTGCAATATGACAAAATCTCCTTCTATATATTGCTCTAAACCTAGGTCCTCGCTCAATTGTTTCCAAGTGTTTGATCTTTTGTATCAAAGACTTTTTCTTCTTTGACAGACACTTCTTTTGGCCTCTACTATTTTTAGGCCTCTTTTCCCTTTTGCTTTTTGATCTCTTTGTAACATATATATTGTTCTTCCCTTTTTCTTCTCCACATATGTTTTTCCCATTCTTGTTTCTGTACAGATACTCTATCGTTGTATTCTGCTTTCTTTTCAAATAATATACAGTTTCTCTCTTCATTTTCAACTTTGGCACAAAGTTTATTATGGTATCTAGAGCCAGTAGATTCTTCTCTTCCCAGGTTATCTGATCACATTTATTTCCTATTCTTTCAACCTTCTTTGTTGCCTTTATCCTCTTCTCTTCTTGTCTTTCCTCATGGAAGATTCCTCTAAGGAACAACAAGAAACATCATCACCAAGTTTTCTTTACCGGCACCCGAATGAGAATCCAACAATTGCCTTGGTTTCACTTGTTCTCGACATCTCTAACTACCACTCTTTAAGCTGTAGCATGCTCATCGCTCTCAACGCCAAGAACAAGATCGAATTTGTTCTTGGAACTACTGTCCAACCTACCACAATTGACTCCATTGTCGCATCTTGGCACCACTACAATAGCATGGTTGTGTCTTGGCTTGTCCATTTTGTGTCCATTTCAATTCGCCTTTAATGGATGGACCAAGCTTATGCCATCTGGTCTGACTTGAAAACTCATTTTTCTCAAGGTGATTGTACGCATATATCAAATTTCCAATGGAAGCCACTATTCTTCATCAAGGGATATTTTTGTTTTTGATTACTTCACCAAACTTAAAACCTTGAAGGATGAATTAGAGAATTTCAAGCTCAACCCTATATGCACATCCCCAACCAAATGTTCTTGCAACCTTTATTTTATCTTTACTAAAAGAAAACTCAAAGATCATTCCATCCAGTTCCTCCATGGTCTCAATGATCTGTTTACCAACATCAAGTCTCACATGCTTTGTTAGATCCCATGTCTGCAGTCACCAAAATTTTCTCTCCTGTTATCCGGTAGGAAAGACAACTTGCCTCTCGCCACTCCTCTCTACCCGATTATGACACTCCTGCATCGGGTAAATTTCCTCCTTCCTCCATCACCAGCTCTTCCCATGTTCTTATTGTATCCTCCCCTAATGTTTTCACTTTTGTCATAAATATGGCCAAATTGAAGTCGTCTACTACCGCAAGCATGGTTTCCTGGTCACGATATCAAACAAAGTAAAACTTCAAATCTTGGCAAACTATGCACTTTTTGCAACAAAACTGGCCAGCTTCTTGAGCATGAGGACACTTCCTTCTATAGAAGGCTTATAGGACGTCTCATTTACCTCACCAACACGCATCTTGACATCTCCTTCTCTGTCAACAATCTTAGCCAGTTCATAATTGCTCCCACTGCTTCCCACAAGCAAATCGCCTTTTGTGTCTTTCGCTACCTCGAAACTCCCATGTCAGTGGTTTGTTTTTCCCAATCAACACAGCCATAAAGCTTAAAGCCTACAATGACTCTGACTGGGCCACATGTCCGGAGACGCGAAAATCAGTTACTAGATTCTCCATATACCTTGGTCAATCCCTTATCTCTTGAAAATCAAGAAAGTAGCAGAGCATATCATGCAATTCATCCAAGGATAAATATTGTGCCTTAGACTCCACAACTTGCATAGTCTAGTGGCTAACATATCTCCTTCACGACCTTCACACCTCCTTCTCTTTACCTACTTTGCTATACTACGACAACCACTTTTCCATCCAAATAGCCTCCAATCTAGTCTACCACAAATACACCAAACGTAAAGAAATCAACTACCACCTCATCCGTGAGAAGATTGCTCATGGTATAATCAAGCTTCTCCTCATTCCCTCCGCTCACCAAGCTATAGACATATTTACCAAACCCTTACTTTTGGCTTCCTTCACACAACATCTCTCCAAGTTAGGAATGCAAAATATTTATTCCTAGCTTGAGGAGGTTGACAAAATCTCCTTCTACATATTATTTTAAACCTGTATCGATCAATGTTAGGTCCTCGCTCAGCCATTTCCAAGTGTTTGATCTTTTATCTCTGAGACTTTCTCTTCTCTGACAAAATGCTTCTTTTGGGCCTCTGCTATTTTTGGGCCTTTTTTCCCTTTCGCTTCTCGCTCTCTTTGTAACATATACATTGTTTTCCCCTCTTCCTTCTCCACATATGTTTTTCACTTTCTTTTTTCAATTCAAATACATTATCATTGTACTCTACTTTCTTTTCGAATAATATACAATTTCTCTCTTCCTTTTTACCTTTGGCACAAAGTCTGTTATGGTATCGAGAGACAGTAGATCCTTCTCTTCCCATGTTTTCTGATCACATTTCCTTCTTGTTCTTTCAACCTTCTTTGTTGCATCGATCCTCTTCTCTTCTAGCCTTTCCTCATGGTAGATTCCTCAAAGAACAATAAGAAACATCACCACCAAGTTTTCTATACCTGCACCCCAATGTACATATATCTATAGCATAATAAATTGACGTAGTATTGATCCTTTCCTTGTTACATGTTTTCACAAGAGAGGAGAAGCACATATTTTCTTTCTCTTAAGTTTTTAGAAGGAGAAACATTGTCTAGTAAACTAAAATAAGGAGGCAATTGAGTCTTACTCTTTTGTGCTAATTGGCATGTTTGCTTAATACTATCCATTGTCCATCCTCTGGGCACATCATCAAGTTTTTTTAATAAACTTTCAGATTTTATTGTTTCTACTCCTAATTTTCTTTCATATTCATTTCATATAATGACTCTTTTGAATTTCAAAATCATCCTATTTCATCTATTAGATACTTTATCATTTAAAATCATCCTAGTTTTCTTATCATGACTTTTTTTGTATTAAAGTATCACCTTGAATACAAGTTTAATTTCTAAAAGATTTGAGGTGGGAACATAGATGATAGTGATTCCTTTTATCAATATATTTTTTAAGCCCTTATTTTTCTAAGACAATAAGAAGCTTTGTGCATTTAAGTTATAGTAATTGATTCTTCTTTATCTTTTGATGCAGTTGGATTTTTTTTTAACATTGATAGTGATGTGCTTTATGGTGGTTCTATACTATTCCTTAGCACCCTTATCTTAAAGGGCTTTAGGCAAGGAAAACCAAATCTGGTGATGGAGAAAGAGTGGACTAAACATTCAAGGTTTAGTAAAGAGTATATAAATGATTTTGTGTCCTTTTTACATATTGCGTATAGTAGTATAGGAAGACCTCAAGGACGAGAGATTTTATATCCTTATGCGAGTTGTAAAAATTGTTATTGGACAAGAAGAAATGTTGTGTTTGAGCACTTAATAGCCATGGGCTTTGTATGAGGCTACAATGTTTGAGTTTTCCATGGAGAAAAAATACCTTATCAATTAGTAAGTGATAATATGGAAGATAACACTCATATGATGATATTGATGTCTCATTTTATATGTCTAAGGCTTTTCATTAATATATGTTTTACTACTAATTTTCAATTTTTGATTCATAAAGTGTTGAGAAAGCTCATGAAGAAAATTTTGTTAGAACTGAAATGTTTCTTACAACTCGATAAGATCATCTAGTCAAAATCGACAAGATCATCTTAATCGAAAAACAAAAGTCATGGATGAAGACACATTAGATGAGATTATTGTAAGTTTATTTGTACTTATGAAATATATTTGACAAATCAATAATATTTTATTCATTCATAACAATAATATTTTTTTTGTTAGTCTAAGTTCCGATGTTCTATTCAAAACTCAAATAAATCTAAGAAACAAACATTTCATCCTATGGAATACTATGACATCCATAATATTGAAGAAAAATCAAGAAAATGATGCAATTCATAAAAGATGTAGAGAAGATTCAAGATTTGAAGGTAATCCTCAAAATTCTTGCTTAAGCAAGAAAATCCAAGATGAGAATGTTATAAAAGAAATGATTGAACGAGCGTTAAGTAATGAAAGTATTGCACATTCTTCACAAGCATTAGGTAATGAAAGTATTGTAGTTTCTTCATGCTCCTCTACTACAACACATGCTCCTGGTTATGATGAGGTACCTAAAGTTTGTGAAATTTTTTATGCAACCTTTCACAAATTGAAAAATGACATGTTACAACCATTAAGTTGTAAAATGTCACAACTTTCTTTTAGATTTGAAAATATGATATGCCCTTACTTGGAAATCACTTCATTGATGGTGTCAAGAAAGTGGGATTTTGTTGTTTTTTATTGTATCTTTTGTTTGTCGTGGTGGTGTTTATGCTTTAGTTGTGTTAAGTTGAGGTGGTAGGAGTGTTTTGTTATTGTTTTATTGTTTGGAGATCAAATGGTTGGTAAGCATGTTTGAGTGTTGCATGTGTGATTCTCTCATTGAACCTGGGTAATTAAAAGGTCAAATAGTGTGCTATTTACAAATTATGTCGTTAATATCATGTAGGGTGTTCTGAATTATAATATCATGCCATTTTTTCTTTGGGTCAGTTTGGTGGGGGGTTTTGTGAGGCCACAACTTGATAATAGAGTTTTGAAGACACATAATAAAAATCATTAAGTAATATTCAAAGTAATTGTTGTTTAATACGATGAGTAGTTTGTTTATTTAAATTTATAATGAATTATGTTATGACCATTCTATTGCAGCTTTTTAACCTTATGCATGTTACCAACTTCATAATTGAAGATCTTCTAGGAGTTGAATCAAATAAAAGGAAGTGAAGTTTTCTTTCATTCTCGGCCTCCAGTAACATGTATTAAAGTTGGAAGTAAAGAAAAAGTATAGCCTTCACAACTTGATATTTTTTGTTTTTATCTTTGTTGTAGGAAGGAGTTGAAGATAATTTGGAGAAGAGAATTCAGAAAAAGTAGAAAAAAATTAATTACTTTTGTCAATTATGTGTTGTAATTTCTTTTAATTTTGAAAGTGTATCAGGTGACTTTATTTGATGTTTTTAGTTGTACAATTATATTTTCAAATATAGTTGCACATTTACTTACAATTTTATATATTGATTTAATTGTTTTTAATACATTTGTTTACTTATTTAATTATTTCAAAAAATTGAAGAAATTGTGATGGAAAGCAGCTTCTATGTTTTCAAATACAAACTCATCTCCAGAGGAAAGTTTCTTAGAGAACAAGAAAAGTATAATATTAATTTTATAATTCTAATGAGGTTGAAAATGAATGGAAACCGGTGTACTCCATGGCTTGGAGCAATGCTCCAAAATAGTCTGAAAATGAACTCTCCCATGTAAGGGGGCTTCTCCTTGCACCTTCAATCACTTCTCCTATACTTCCAAATCAATTTTTAATTTCTACTTTACCCTTCAGTAAAAACAAAATCATTTTGTTTTCGCTCTCATATTTAATGCGCAAACACTAAGCCCCACCTCCAAATGTTTTAACCTAGCCGCCCCTCTTTCCCTCAGTCCTCACATCCGCAAGTCATTGTCACTCTCCACATCCACAAGTATCATTGGCACCATTCTTCCTGTTAGGAACAAGGCAATAAAGGAAAGAATAAAGGAGAGAAAAATAGAGATAGAGAATTTAACGTGGTTCGGCGTACAATGTGTATGCCTACGTCCACGACTACACTAGGAAGTATTTGTATTTCTGGTGTATCTTAAAGCTTTACATAGAGTCTCTTATATAGTAAAATAGAGAACCACATCTCACTATTCTAAGCGATGTGGGACTAAATCAAGCACCATAATACTAACAATTCTCCCACTTGGGGTTTGATTTACA
>Ga0209589_1008409_pt1 | contig 16092 bp, 13 predicted proteins | sample CowpeawhiteBW_FD_187525 | JGI IMG/M metagenome (GOLD analysis project Ga0209589, IMG submission 187525) | Root nodule microbial communities of legume samples collected from California USA - Cow pea white BW (SPAdes) (version 2) | ecosystem: Host-associated > Plants > Roots > Nodule | place: USA... | reverse complement strand
TATTAATAAAATATATTACAACAAAACAACTTAATAATATTAATCTAATCGAAAATAAATCTTGAATGCAAAATAAATTAAAAAAATTAAACTAGCAAAATCCAAATGTTGGTATATAAATATAAACTTTAAATAAAAAAATAGTTTACTAAACCGGACTTCCATTGTCAATAAAAATAACTACAAAAATTAAATTAATAAAATTTAATGTACTTATATAAAATATAAATAATTTAAAATTAAATAATTAATACATAAATTATAAAATAATTGAAATTAAATCTTATAAACAAATGAAATAAAAAAAATAAGAAAATTCAAAATCACCAACTACGAATATCGGTTAAATAAAAACTAATTTAGAATTTCGTTAAAAGTTTAATCAGGTTTCGAATGTCGATATAAAAAAAACGGATTTTGAATTTCATTAAATCACTTAACCGGACTTTAAATACTGGTTCACAATTTCAAATCTGTTTGGCATTGTTCACCGGATTTCAAAATATTAAAGAATCCGTAATTTCAGAGCAGAGGCAAAGAAAATTTTTTTTTAACTTTTACTGCTGAATAATCAAAAGGTTCATAAAAATATTATAAGAAATTAAAATATTTTTGGAGGTGCAGTAGAATTCTTTTCTTTGATGTGTAGAAAGAAGCCCCTATCATTATCTTTGCATAATTTAGCCCAAATAAGAGAGAAGGGCGAAGCCCACCCTGGCAACTGCATTATATCGAGGGTGAGCCCATTATTACAATAAATAAAACAAAAGCCCTCGGAAGTGAAAAAGGGCGTTAGAGTAAAATCCGAACATGACCCATCGCTCTCACACCGCAATCTGTCTCCACCTGTACCAATCCAAATAATAATTTCTTCTTCAAAATTCATTTGCACATTACACTTTGATCTGATCTCCACAAACCCAATCAATTTCATCATCCTTCTACTTCCACAAAGAACAAGGAGAGAAAGTTTCATCACCGTAGCAGGGGAATCAAATCAAACCATGGCAGGTTTCAGTGGCGACGAAACCGCTCCTTTCTTCGGCTTCCTCGGCGCTGCCGCGGCTCTCGTTTTCTCCTGTTCGTCTCTCTCTCTCCTTGGTTTGTTCAATTTAATGATAATGATGATGATTTAATTTGTTGCCTTTTGATTATTGAAAGGTATGGGAGCAGCGTACGGAACTGCGAAGAGTGGGGTGGGAGTGGCGTCGATGGGTGTGATGAGGCCGGAGCTTGTGATGAAGTCGATAGTGCCGGTGGTTATGGCGGGAGTGTTGGGTATTTATGGGTTGATTATTGCGGTTATCATTAGCACCGGGATAAACCCCAAGGCTAAGTCTTACTATCTCTTTGATGGTTATGCCCACTTGTCCTCTGGCCTTGCCTGTGGCCTTGCTGGCCTCTCTGCTGGGATGGCCATTGGAATTGTTGGGGATGCTGGTGTTAGGTAATTCATCCTCATGCCTTTGGACACTTGTAGAATAGAAACTGCAGTAATTATTGGAAATCTCATATGGATTCTAATATCATGTAAGTAACGCGTATATGTGGGACACAAATCTCACTTTCATATTGAATACTGATATGGTCGAAATAGTGTATATAAATTTGGTGTATACCTTGTTCATGAGTTAGTTTTCGTAGTTGAAATATGCCTAAACCCAAATTTAAAGAGTAAGACCTTAGAAATAGTGTGCAAAATATAATTAATTATGCATGTAACATGATGTGGGATTGGGTCTTGGGGAAAAGGTTTGTCTCCCATAATGTGATGAATCAAGGATACTTATGGGAAATTAAAAATAAATAGCATAGAACTTACATGTTTAGCATTATTTTTAAGTTGTTCTCTAATTACTTCACTAATTCATGTAAGAAAAATTTGCATGAAAAGCCAGCCTAGATTATCTAGGAAAACTTCCAGTTCTCATTGGAGAACAATACAATCTCATCTAGTTTTGTCCGTCCGTTTCTTTTAGAGCTGTCAAAACGGGTAACCCGGTCCGACCCACCATGGGTTGATCACTTAGAAAGTCAACCCAACCAGGTTCACTTATTAGCGAGCCAAAAAAATTCGAACCTGACCTAGCCCATCATGGGTTGGCTCATGAGTTCATTTAAATAAAAAAAAATACATTTTTTTTTTTATTTTTTTAAGTCCAAACTAAATTATAATTCTAATCAAAATTTAAATAAACTTTAACTCAATTCGAATACAAACCAAAATCACAAAAATACAAATTATTTATGTGTTGACTAAAAAAACAACCTAACATGACCCAAATGTAAAGTCCAACTTAATAAAAAACACTTGTGTGATCCTTTATTTGCGGGTTGGTGAGCCAATCCGACTCACCACGGGTTCAATCCGGGTGAGCCAAGTTCTAGGTAAGCCGGGTCAAAATTAACCCGTATTAAAATTTGTAAAAAAATTTCAACCCAACCCAGCCCGAACCCTCGGCGGTGAGCCGGGTTGGCTTGCGGGTTCCAACCCATTTTGACAACTTTTTAGTTTCTTTCATGACTGCAAGCAACAAAATTGATTAGATTGTTGTTTTGTAGAGTGTATATTGCTTAGCACTGTTTTAAAAGTCATATATGTTTCTTGTTGTTTGCCATTGTTATCTTAATGATAACTGGTGAGTAACCTTTCAAATTATTCAGAGCATTGGAATGTGTTGTGTTTACAATTTTGTCCTTGATTTGTGCTATTATATTCTTCAGTTCGCTTTTGTTGTCAAGCCATTTCTTATTGATCCTGAAAAATGTTAGGTAAAGAAGTATGAACCATGTTTTTGTGATTTAGATGTTTAACTTATTAAAATAGGGACTACACTAAAGTTTAAGAGGGGGACATTTTTTAGAATCAGTGTGCTATTTATTTTACTTCTATGAAAACAATGCAGCCTCCTCACCTAAGGTTAGCTGCATTGCACATATTCTGTTTTTTCTAATGGATTTTGTACAATCATTTCTATACATGCTTACATGAGGCTTTTTTTTCTGACGTGGAAATTAGTAATTATTAATGCGGGCTAAATAGGCGTATTGGACTATTTCTAAGTATTTGCTTGTGGAAATTGCTGCTCATTTCAATTCCTGCTGCCAAATATGGTATATTGGTTTGTTCATTATATGTTGTTCGGGTGTAATATCATAATATGTTTTAGTTTATCTTGTCTTTATTAACTTATGGACTTATAAAATATTTTATTCACGTTGCTTGTGTGATTAAGTGGATTGAGTTGCTGAAAGATATTTGATGTGTCTCTTTCTAGTTAACATGTTATTTACGTTAAAAGGATAAAATATTATCAATCTAATTATGGAGGAGATGGCTATATTGACTTTCCATCCCTTATGTTGTGTGAATGGAGACCTACTTTTTCCTTTTCAAGTGGTTGTTATTATATTAATTTGTTACTTGTGGAGATAATTGTCTAATTTAGAATCTAATTTGCAATGGACACTCTATTTTATGTTCTTTTCCAACTAAAAGATATATTGATCGAAACATTTCAGCTGCTGTTACTCTTCTTCCTCTTTATATAGTTGTTGACAATGGATGGTTCATGTAAATAACCCTGCTTCTGCCGCCATTTTCAGATGTTTAATGCTTATTTGGCCATTTGATGCTTAATTTATTCCCTTTTGTGCGATTCGCAATTTTTTGTTGTTTTATGCCGTGCCACGTCGATTTTCTACCTTGTGTGCATGTGTGTGCTTTTGCATTTCCCAGCTAAAATTATAGTTTGCTTTATAGATCTATGTAATATGTTTAATTGTTAACTGATCGAATACTTGAACACTAAAATGATTTGTTTTTTGTCAGGGCTAATGCTCAGCAGCCGAAGCTGTTTGTTGGTATGATTCTTATTTTGATTTTCGCTGAAGCTCTTGCTCTTTATGGCCTCATTGTGGGTATCATCCTCTCATCTCGGGCAGGCCAATCTCGTGCTGATTAAAACGAGCCAACTCAGTGATACTTGGTAGTCCAGTAATTTTTATTATGAGGCCTGTATTTGAAATGGGAGATATTTGTCTTTAGATTGCTATTATTTCATTTATTTTCGTACACAAACCTTGTATCCAAACTCCATCAGTTTTATCAAGTATTTTCCTATGGACTACATATTTGGATGGCTGCACAGAATCACTGGAAATTATTGATACAATATACCTTGTACAAGTTAAAACTATTGATAAGTTGGCCTACCTTTGTTGCAATATGAACTTTCATGAAATTAGGATTATTCTCTCGTTTACAACTCATTTGAACAGAATGAAATGGTTGTTTAACCTTCTTGTGAGAAGATAACAATTAATTTAGTGAAAGGAAGAAAAGGTGTCACATTCCAAGACCAAAGAATCTCGGGTACCTAAGCAATATATGTTGCCTAGATGGGAATCTAATATTAAAGACATCTTAGTGCCTTGTGTACATTATTTACATGTATTTCACGTGTGCACTATAAATGTGATAATGTCATTTATAGAGATGTACAATACAACTTGCATGCTATAAAGCTTGGACACGGCCTCAAAGTCGGATGCACTTATTTAGGCTAGACACGACTCTATTTCCGGACGTGCAAAACAGCACGGTCCGCTTCTTAGAAGCTACGAAGTTGACACAGTGGAAACGAGTAGAGTTGCATAATAGAGTTGTATAGGAAGAAAGAGTAAGGAAAGGAAAGGAGTTAAGTATGTGTGGCAAAACGAGTCACGTTTGATGAGTCAGTTTGTTAACCCAACAACACAATACGGGTTGGGTCAAAAATTTCAATCACTAGCCTGAGTGGTCTGGTCTGTTCAACCTACCAACTCGTAGGGTTAGCCATAGGTTAAAATATACATTTGGTCCTATATTTGTTCAGTTGTATCAATTCAGTCATAATACTTTATTTGTTCAATCAAACCTCAATTTTTGTCAATTTTGTTTAATTTGGTTCTTTTTTTTGTGAACGTCGTTTAGATAATCAACGATAATGAACAAAAGCGGTCACATGTCACTTTGTAATTTTTTTGTTTTATTTTTTTCAATGTTTTTAAATTTTTGAAAAGTATGTCCACGTGCCCACCCAATCGGGTGCCATGTGTCAGAGTCAATATTTTATATTTTGAGACTCGTGCTTGTGCACAAGTCATTTTATTTTTTATTTCTTAATTTAAATTAAGAAAATTAATATAATTTTTGTTATATTTGAATAAATTATTTATTTATATAATTATATTTTATTATTATTATATATAAATTAAATAATTAATCACTATTATTTTTATAATGAATTCATTAAGAGTAAATAATATTATTTTGATATTGTTTTTTTATGTTAAAGTATGCATGGGTTGTTGTTAAAATGTAAGTATGTTTAAATTGATGTTCAAATTTTTTATATAGAAACACATGTATATTATATTAAAATGACATATGTATGCAGGGGTCGTTGTTAAAGTAAAATGTCGGTACATTGTGTAATATGGTTCTGTGTAAAATAAATACACATAAAATTGATGTTAAATTTTTTAAATAGAAACACGTGTAGATATAAAAACATGTATGCTATATTAAAATGAAATACATATGCACGAGTTATTGTTAAAGTAGAGTATAGGTATATTGTGTAATATGGTTTCGTACAAAATATATACAACATGAGATTGATGTTAAAATTTTTAAATAGGAACACATGTAGATATAAACACATGTATATTATATTAAAATTATATATGTATGCACGAGTCATTGTTAAGGTAAAATGTAAGGCCCAATTATTTCTGCCTCAATATTTTAGGGTTGTCTTAAACCAGTTGGGCCTAAAGACTGGCCCATAGGGTGCCAAGGCCCCTAAAGCAGCCAAGGTCTCCCATTCAACCCTCACTTTGCAAAATAGCCCCTTCTCATACGCTCTCTTTTCCTTTCAAAACTCTCTGCTAGGGTTTGGTACCATCTTGGTCAAGCTAGTTCAAAACTCAGCTCCTACTCACGTAAGTTGATTCTCTAACCGTACCTTCTTTGTTTCTGACTCTACGGTCATGATTCTAGCCAAGGTTTCACCTAAGTAACCTGTTTTGAACCTGTCTTGCAATTTTTTTTCTAGTTTGTGAATTTGCTTTGAGGTTCGTCGTACTCACTAGCTTGGGGTCGGGGTATTCTTCTTCCAGGTAAGGGAAGCTAGACCCTTTTCGTGTTTGAAGTATGTGGTTTGTTTCCATCTGTTTCGTGCGTAAAATAATATGGAAAGCGATTATATTCGTGTACGAATGATTTGTATGGGAGTGCTTGGCTATTTTCTGGTTTGTAGGCGTAGAACAGTGGGAGGGAACTGCTATTTTTGCCCAAGCAAACTCATCTCGCCTAGGCGAGTGTAGCAGAACCTCGCCCAAAAGTTTGCTTGAGTGCTCGCTCAAGCGAACGAATTGGATTTTGAGCGAAAGACCATCTCGCTTAGACGAGATGGCCTCGCCTAAGCAAGCATTCGCAAAACCTCCCAAGCCCTCTATCGCGATCTTGCCTAAGCGAGAGTCTGCAGCTTGAGCGAGAACGCTCCTCTCACCTGAGCAAGGGCTTCTAGCTTGAGCGAGATCTGCTGCACGCCATATTATTTTCCTTACATGGTTGTTATTAAGCGTTAGATTTATTGGTTTCCTCTATTTAAAGTATGAGGCTTGTGAATATGCATGAAATATTTGAGGTTATGAATTAGATTGATGTGTTGGTATGGTCTTAGCATGTAAAACAAATGAGATGGTTGGTAATGAAAGTGGAATGGTGTTGGTATGAGGTATGATTCTATATTAATGGATGAAACATGATGTTGGTGTGTTTAAGGCGTAATTCCACGATAGTTTCGTGGTGGTGCCTCATTGGTTAGGGCGTAATTCCACGAGCCTCTATGTGAGACCTCATGGTGGTGCCTTAATTGGTCGGGACGTAATTCCATGACCCCTGTTAGTGGGAGTTCATGGTGGTGTCCCATCTATATAATTTAGTAAGGATTCAAGGTAAGGTTGTATACTAACACTCTAAAGAGTCACTTAGTCTCACATAGAGCGTACTGACTCTAGTGGTAAGAGTAACAGGAGGCTTGAAACTCATTAAGGGCTAACCTTGTGTGTGGGGGAAGTGACATTGTAATAATTAGCTCGGTAGAGCAGCTCAGTAGAGCAGGGAAGTCCACCACAAGTGTAAGCATCCGCCGAATTCGACTAATTATATGTATCCGGATGAGTCATGTCTCGAGTCTTAGTGTATTGTTTGCAAGTCATAACATGATTGGTTGGAATATGCCTCTTGAACTATGAAATTGTATGCAACTGTATGATAAACCATTTTTCTACTCTAGCTTACCTTTTGCTTGTTTGTATGTTCTATATGTGCTTTTCTACTTTTGCGATGATCATTAATTTATTGATGTGAGCAGATGTGAGAAATACTCGTGGTCAATAGGGAAATGGTGACTCCGCTGCATAGCCTATTTGGGCTGGATTCCGTTTAATTGGACTTTTTCTTGGGGCTACAACCTATGTATTGACTCGTCTTTTAAATCTCAATTTGATTATTGTTGAACTTTGTATCTTGTCTTGTTTTGGCATCGTAGTGTGTCGTGGATATTGTAAGAAGTAGTGTTTATACTTTAGGATATTGTCTCTATATTATCTGTGTGACATGTCATTTAATTAAGGTATTTATTTAAATGGGGTGTTATATTTATGGTATTAGAGCGGTCAATCCTTAGAGTCTGTGGACTTAGGTGTCTTCTTGGGTTTCTCTGTGTCATTCTTAGTGTCTGTAGTTAAGTTCATGTCATATCAAGTCTAACTAATGGTTTTCTATGTGCCAGTGAACTGTAGTGTGAGCTGTAGTGTGAACTGGTAGTATTTACTCCAGCGTCGGGTTTGGTTAGGACATCGTCCTTGTGTGCTAGGTGTCTAGTGGTGGTAGAGGGACACATGTACAAAGTAAATCTGATCTACTTACCTCTACAGGAGTTAGAGGTGATCTTGTGGATGGATTAACTCTCTGTCAATCACATTCTTCTAGATTACCGAGAGAAAAGGTTATTATTCCCCAACTCAGAGGAGCCTGAGTTGTTATCTTCATAGGGGATTATGAAGGAGATTCAAGATGGTGCCCAATGCTTCATCATCTTCACGCATCTAGAGGTGGAGAAAGAATAAGCGACGTTTGTTATATCGGTGGTGCACAAGTTTGAAAATGTGTTCCCGAAGGAAGTACCAAGGTTGTCTCCTAGTAGAGAGGTGAAATTCTCAATTGACCTGGTGCTTGGAACTGGTCCGGTGTCGATGGCTCCGTATCGTATGGCCCTGACAGAGCTAGTGGAACTCAAGAGTTAGATAGAGGAGTTATTGGGAAAACAGTTCATACGACCCAGTACTTCGCCTTGGGGAGCACCAGTGCTATTAGTAAAGAAGAAAGATGGGAGTTCACGTTTGTGTGTGGACTACAGGTAGTTGAATAAGATGACCATCAAGAACAAGTATCCTCTCCCGAGGATAGATGATTTGATGGACCAGTTGCATGGAGCATCGGTATTCTCGAAGATTGATTTATGATCGGGATACCATCAGAATTTGGTGAAGGCTGATGATGTGCAGAAGATGGCCTTCAGGTCCCGATATGGGCACTACAAGTACGTGGTTATGCCTTTTGGTGTGACCAATGCTCTAACGGTGTTCATGGACTACATGAACAAGATCTTTAGGCCAATCTTGGATAAATTTGTCGTGGTCTTCATAAACGACATCGTTATCTATTCCAAAACCCAAGATGAGCATATCGAGCACCTGAGGCTAGTGCTTGGTATTCTGAGCGAAAAACAACTATATGCTAAACTGTCTAAGTGTGAGTTCTGGATGGATGAAGTACAGTTTTTGGGACATGTGATATCCGCTCAGGGGATATCGGTGGATCCAGCGAAGGTCGATGCAGTGGTTAAGTGGGAGAGTCCCAAGTCGACCACAGAGATAAGGAGTTTCGTAGGTTTAGCTGGCTACTATAGGAGATTCATAGAAGGATTCTCCAAGATAGTGGCACCTTTGACACAGCTTACCCGGAAGGACCAACCTTTCACCTGGACAGATAAATGTGGGGAAAGTTTCCAAGAGCTTAAGTGAAGGTTGTTGAGTGCCCCGATACTTGTGATCCCTGACGTTGGTAAACCTTTTGAGGTTTATTGTGATGCTTCTCATCTAGGTTTGGGTTGTGTGTTAATGCAAGAGAAGAAGGTTGTGGCTTATGATTCAAGACAACTTAAGGTGCATGAGAGAAACTACCCCACTCATGACCTGAAGTTGGCGGCTATTGTGTTTGCCTTGAAGATTTGGAGACATTATCTCTACGGTGCTCAGTTTTGAGTATTTAGTGACCACAAGAGTCTCAAGTATTTATTTGATCAGAAGGAGTTAAACATGAGACAAAGAAGGTGGAATGGAATTCCTGAAGGATTATGACTTTGAGCTTTTGTATCATCTGAGGAAGGCGAATGTAGTGGCTGATGCCTTGAGTAGGAAGGCAATGCATACTACACCTAATGATCAAGGAGATGGAACTGTTAAGGGATATGAAGCTGCAGATGGAGTTAGGATCCGAGTTCATTAGGTGTAGTACTCTGACTATATCTAGTGATTTCTTGGACTCAGTCAGAGAGAGACAAATGTTAGATGTCAGTTTGAACAGAGTGAGAGAACAACTTGGATCAGATGAAGCGAAGGATTTTGCTTTGGGAAATGATGGTATACTGCGGTTTCAGGGCAGAGTGTGTGTGCCTGACGATGTTGAGGTGAAAAGGTTAATCATTGAGAAAGGACACAAGAGTCGTCTTAGTTTGCATCCCGGCATGACTAAGATGTATCAAGACCTCAAGGAAACCTTTTGGTGGCAGGGAATGAAGAAAGATGTAGCTCAGTTTGTATCAGCCTGTCTGACATGTCAGAAGGCGAAGGTGGAGCATTAGAGACCCGGTGGAATCCTACAACCCTTAGAAATACCAGTGTGGAAATGAGATAGCATCTCTATGGATTTTGTGACCCATTTTCCATGAACTTTTAGGGGGCATGACACCATCTAGGTTATAGTGGTACGACTGACCAAGAGTGCTCATTTCTTGGCGATGAATTTGAGGATGTCTATGGCCAAGTTGACCCAACTATACATTAAGGAGATTGTGAGGTTGCATGGAGTACCTTCAAGCATAGTTTCAAACGGAGATCCGCGGTTCACTTCCCGGTTTTGGCAGACATTGCAGAGTGCTTTGAGAAGTAAGTTGACCATGAGTTTAGCCTGCCATCCTCAAACCGATGGCCAGTATGAAAGAACAATCATGTCACTTGAAGACTTGCTGAGAACATGTGTGTTGGATCATTTGGGTGCTTAGGATGAAATACTGCCTTTGATAGAGTTCACTTACAACAACAATTTTCATGCGAGCATTGGCATGGCGCCATATGAGGCTCTTTATGGCAGAAAGTGTAGGACTCCTCTATGTTGGTATCAAGATGGGGAAGCAGTGCTTATCGGACCAGAGTTGTTAGAACAGACCACTGAGCAAGTGAGAATGGTGAGAGATAGAATACAAGCCTCTCAGAGTAGGCTGAAGGCTTATGCAGACCGTAGGAGGAGACCCTTGGAATTCACAGTTGGAGATCACGTATTCTTGAGGGTGACCCGAACCATTGGTGTGGGAAGGCCTTTCCGCTCAAGGAAGCTTTCTCCTAAGTTTTTGGCCCTTATCAGATCTCGAGGAGGATTGGTCTGGTGGCTTATGAGATTGCATTGCCTCCCTAGTTGGCAAATCTCCATCCGATTTTTCACGTGTCATAGTTGAGGAAATACGTGTTTGATCTGTCTCATGTGTTGGAAGTCGAGGATATGCAGATCAAGAGAATCTCACTGTGGAAGTACCACCAGTGGCTTTAGAGGATAACCGAGTAGAGGAATGTCGAGAAAAACTAATCAGTCTCGTCAAAGTCATCTAGGATCGAAGAACAGGTGACTCTACTTAGGTGTTAGAGGAGGATATGAGGAAGTCACATCCGCATCTGTTTTCTGGTGAGTCTTTATTTTCGAGGTTGAAAATTTTTGTTGTTGGGGAGAATGTAAGGCCTAATTATTTCTGCCCCAATATTTTAGGGTTGTCTTAAACCAATTGGGCCTAAAGGCTAGCCCATAGGGTGCCAAGGCCCTTAAAGTAGTCAAGGTCTCCCATTCAGCCATCATTTTGCAAAACAACCCCTTATCATACGCTCTCTTTTCCTTTTAGAACTCTCTGCTAGGGTTTGGTACCATCTTGGTTAAGCTAACTCAAAACTCAGCTCATACTCACGTAAGTTGATTCTCTAATCGCAACTTCTATGTTTCTGACTCTATGGTCATGATTCTAGCTAGGGTTTCACCTTAGTAACCCATTCTGAACTTGTCTTGCCATTTTTTTTCCAGTTCGTGAATCTGCTCTGAGGTCCGTCGTACTCACTAGCTTGGGGTCGAGGTGTTCTTCTAGCTATTTCCAGGTAAGGGAAGCTAGACCTTTTTTGTGCTTGAAGTATGTGGTTTGTTTCCATCTATTTTGTGCGTAAAATAATATCGAAAGTGATTGTATTCGTGTATGAATGATCTGTATGGGAGTGCTTGGCTGTTTTGGTTTGGAGGCGTAGAACAATGGGAGGGAATTGCTATTTTCACCCAAGCGAACTCATCTCCCATAGGCGAGAGTAGCAAAACCTCGCCCAAGAGTTTTGCTCGAATACTCGCTCAGGCAAGCGAATTGGATTTTAAGCGAAAGACCATCTTGCTCCGGCGAGATGGCCTCGCCTAAGCGAGCATTCGCAAAACCTCTCAGGCCCTCTGTTGCGATCTCGCCTAAGCGAGAGTCTACCGCTTGAGTGAGAGCACTGCTCTCGCCTAAGCGATGGCTCTTGGCTTAAGCGAGATTTGATGCATGCCACACTATTTTCCTTACATGATTGTTATTAATCATTTGATTGATTGGTTCGCTCTATTTAAAGTGTGAGGCATGTGAATATGCATGAAATATTTGAGGTTATGAATTGGATTGATGTGTTGGTATGGTCTTGGCATGTAAAACAAATGAGATGGTTGGTAATGAAAGTGGAATGGTGTTGGTATGAGGTATGATTCTATATTAATGGATGAAACATGATGCTGGTATGTTTAGGGTGTAATTCCACGATAGTTTTGTAATGGTGCCTCATTAGTTAGGGTGTAATTATTGACATGAGAAGCCAAGGTAGTTTGCTTCTTGAAGATTTGATGAAGATTGAATGAAGCTCTTTTGAACTATCTTGAAGCCATTACCATTGGAATGAAGCCTACATTGATGAAGGAAAGGAGATTTGATGATATCCATGGTGATCAAGGCTGGAACTTGTGCTCTTCATGTAGTTACATCATTATGAAAGTGTATTTGTAGTTTGTAATTCATGTTGTAGACCTTATAGCATTAATTAGATGTAGTTTGGTCTTTATTGTGTTTTTAATCTGTTGAATGGTTTTTCAATAGGTTAAAATGTCTCTTTTAATCTGTTGAATGACTTTTTAACAGGTTAAAAGGTTGGCTGCAGTAGTCTTAAACTGCAAAGTCAAGCTAAGGTTGCCTTGACAAACTGGATGTAGCTCAGGTTTGAGTGAACCAGTATAAAAATCTCGTGGTGTCCTCTCCTCTCTAACCTTTCTCTCTTGCATTTTCATTTTAAAGTTTCTAGAACTCGTGCTTTAATCATCTTTTTCATATTTTTGCATGTTTTCATGGCATCTGCAGTATTGAGCATGCTTGTATAATCATTTGGAACTGGTCTTGATCATTCTTGAGCATTTTTTCTGGTTTAAAATTCAAATTCATATTTCTGCATTTTTCCCAGTATTTCAGTCGACTGTTTTTCAATTTCAATCGATTGATTATACCATAACAGAATCTGTTTAGTAAAATCAATATGTTAACTCTGTCTTTGATCGATTGAAAGTGTATAGTTCAGTACTGTTTGCATCCTAACTTGGTGATCTATTTGATTCAATTAAAGGTGGTTTTTAGCTTGCAAAGATAACCTAAATTTTTAACTAGCCAATTCAACCCCCCCTTCTTGGCTTTTCAACCATTTCAAAACTAACAGTAATTCCACGAGCCTCTAGGTGAGACCTCATGGTGGTGCCTCAGTTGGTTGGGACCTAATTCCATGACCCCTGTTAGTAGGAGTTCATGGTGCTGCCCCATCTATATAATTTAGTAAGGATTGAAGGTAAGGTTGTATCTTGACTTTAGTGGTGAGAGTAGCAGGAGGTCTGAAACTCATTAAGGGCTAACTTTGTGTGTGGGGGATGGGACATTGTAACAATTAGCTCGGTAAAGCAACTCAGTAGAGCAACTCAGTAGAGCAGGGAAGTCCACCAAAAGTGCAAGCATCCGCTGAATTCGACTAATTATATGTATCTGGATGAGTCATGTCTCGAGTCTTAGTGTATTGTTTGCAAGTCATAACATGATTGGTTGACATATGCCTCTTGAACTATGAAATTTTATGTAATTGTATTATAAACCATTTTTCTGCTCTAGCTTACCTTTTGCTTGTTTGTATGTTCAATGTGTGGTTTTCTCCTTTTGCGATGATCATCAATTTATTGATGTGAGCAGATGTGAGAAATACTCGTGGTCAATAGAGAAATGGTGACTCCGCTGCATAGCTTGCTTGAGTTGGATTTCGTTTAATTAGACCTTCTTTTGGGGCTACGGCCCATGTATTGACTCGTCTTTTAAATCTCAATTTGATTACTGTTGAACTTTGTATCTTGTCTTGTCTTGGCATCATAGTGTGTCGTGGATATTGTAAGGAGTAATGTTTATACTCCAGGATCTTGTCTCTATATTATCTGTGTGACATGTCATTTAATTAAGGTATTTATTTAAATGAGGTGTTACATAAAATGTAGACATACTCTGAAACATAGTTCCATATAAAATAAATACAACATAAAATTGATATTAAATATTTTACTTAGAAACACATGTAGATTTTTTTTATTAACAAAGCATTAATTAATTAATAGTATGATATATTGAAAACATTTTTATATATAAATTATTGGATAATAAATTGTGTAATAATAGTCAAATATATAAATGATTGTAGGTTTAAGAACTTGTTTTAAGTAATATTTGGATACATAAATATATGTAGTAGAAATATTAAAATGAAATAAAATTATAAGAGCTATTAAAATAATAAAAAATTTATCTACTATAAAACATATCCGTAATAAAAATATTGAAATTAAATAAAACAGTAATATTTATTAAAATTAAAAATATATCAATTATAAAATGAAATAAAAAATAGTTAATTATATTTTTAATATCAAAATAAATAATAATAGATAAAATCAAATTAAATATATTAAAAAAATTATCTACTTAGATTTCTAAACAATTTAATATTGAGAGTACCATGAAATCATTCAATTTCCAACTCCGAGGTAAATCTTTGGCTAGTTTTCTATAAAAAGGAATTATCATACATTTTATAATATAGGACCATTGGGATGGAAAATTTGGTTATTCAACACATAAAACTAACAATATGATGCAACCTTTATCTACTTGATTAAGTGGAAAATAAGCTATAACATGAAGAAAATGTTATGATAGCTTTTGAGATAATAGCTACCTGATTCCTTCTTTAATAATGTCATGAATTATAAAATCAAAACAAAGTTTAGTTTGACCAAGAGTTGCATTAGGGTATAAACTATACTGATATATAATAGATGCAATCAAGCATACCATATGAGATAAAAATCTAAAATGGTACATTTAGTACAATTAAAACATTAAAAAATATAAAATTGGACTTATATAATTGTATTGTAAAAAGAATTCAACTTTTGCTCCTAGAAAATGAATCCAATGGTTGACACAACAATGAGCTAATGAACAAATCATGTGTTGTCATTCATGACAGAGGTTCAACTATCCTCAACTACATATTCAGACTAAGTGAGAGACATCGAGAAAGAGTTACCAATATCTTGAAAAGTTGGGTATTAGGCATAGTTAAAGTATATGGAATACTCAGACAACATATCTCGTGATTTCAACTGTTGGAGCAAATAATTATCCATATTATCAATGTAGGGATCATTTTCATCGTTCTTCTCATCCAGAACATTCACCATTTGTCCTTCCACACAAAACCTCTAAAATCAAGATACCAAACATGTACCCCACTCTTCCAACCAATTTTGTGGTGCTAGCAACATGACCATGGTTGTGCATTCTGGCTAACCCAAAATGACCAAGCCTTCTTTCATATCCTTATCAAGCAAAACATTGTTGGCCTTGATGTCCCTATGCAGAACCAATGTCTAATGAATAAAAAATGGATACTTATGAACCTAGCTTATTTACAATGGCAAAACAATAGGCAAGAGATTCATTTATTTGCACTATGGTTTTTCATCCCATCTACTCTTGCGCTTTCTACTATTGCCACTTTGAGGATTTTCATGTTGCCCATTCATCTTTTCAATTGGTTCAGATGATTTTGGAATTGGAAACTGGACATTCCTTATCCTCATCACTACCATTACCGGTCCATTCATAGTAACCTTCACGCCTATGACTTGAAATAAGGTTAAATGCTTTTGAAGATTGACCACAATGCTATCACTCATTCCTTTCATATTATCTGCAACCTTTTGCTCATTTTCTTACTTAATGATGCCTTGTTCAAGTACTTCCACAACACCTACAAATTGACAAATTTAGCATAAGCATAAGCAAAAGAAAAGTCAAAGTTAATGTTCCTTTACTTTTCTAGAAAATTAGACATTTTTCTCAAAAGTGATGCAATTAAACAACAAATATCTTATGTTTGAATTATAGAAGAAACTACAAGCTCCATCTTATTTGGTTCAGTTTAATGAATATAAATACCATAAATAAGTCTAGTGAGTAAATATTTATATAGGAATTGAAGTTCAGAACCCAAGGTAGTTGAAAACTATTATTTATATAGTTATTTATCAAAATAAAACTATTAATATACGTGCTTCTTGATATATAT
>Ga0209589_1008403_pt1 | contig 16101 bp, 5 predicted proteins | sample CowpeawhiteBW_FD_187525 | JGI IMG/M metagenome (GOLD analysis project Ga0209589, IMG submission 187525) | Root nodule microbial communities of legume samples collected from California USA - Cow pea white BW (SPAdes) (version 2) | ecosystem: Host-associated > Plants > Roots > Nodule | place: USA... | reverse complement strand
TTAAGGAGTCCAACTGTAAGATAGTTTATATCTGCAGAAATCCATTTGACACTTTTGTTTCACATTGGGTCTTCGCCAATAATGTTAACCCACACCTTCTGCACTCATTAACAATGGAGGAAGCCTTAGAAAACTACTGCAAGGGAACAATTGGATTTGGTCCGACTTGGGAGCATATGTTAGGTTATTGGAAAGAGAGCATAGCTACACCTAACAAGGTTCTGTTCTTGAAGTATGAAGAACTCAAAGAAAATGCCAATTTTTACGTGAAAAGAGTTGCAGAATTCTTGGATTGTCCTTTCACAGAAGAAGAGGAAAGTAACGGAGTGATTGAAAGCATAATCAATTTATGCAGTTTTGAGAAAATGAAGAACCTAGAAATCAATAAAGCTGGAACATTTGACAGGAACTATGAGAAAAAATACTTATTTCGGAAGGGTGAAGTAGGAGATTGGGTAAACTACTTTTCCCCAGCTATGACAGAAAAATTATCCAAAACGATGGAAGAAAAATTAGGTGGATCTGGTCTTTCCTTTAAAACGTCTTTTTAAAAAGTGTTCTGATTGTGACCTATGACTGACTTTTGCTTCGTGTCCTATATATGACTGTGACTTTTGCTTCGTATTCTGATTGCGTACCTTTCTGTTATTTGGATTTAGTTTCTTGTTTGGATCTTTAGAAAATTTAAGTTTCTTGTTTGGGTCCATGCACGTTGTGTTCAATAATTTGATTACCCATATTTCAGGAAATTATAAGATAATTCCAGATTCCTATTATATTATTGGAGCTGCAAAGCATTTTGCTATACTAGTATGTGTATGTTAACACCGTAAGTTTAATGAAATGAATAGTGCATAGATTGTAAATATTCGTTGTTATTTTGTATCTTTCATAAAGACCGTAAAGTCAATGCTCACTGATAAAAATATTTGTTGTTATTTTGTTGCAGATAATTTGCACCTTATACAAATTTAAAGTTTTATTGCATTTAAAAAAATAGATATTTTGATGAAAATCAAAATCATAATAATTTCCTATGCACTGTGATCTCCGGTTAAAAATCAATTTTAAAAAAAAAAATAGTTAATCACTATAATTGTAACGTATCATTTAATAAAAAATAAATCTATAAATGAAACATCATACAAAATATAATATAGAAGAGCAGTATCAAGAAGTACATATGTATAAACCATTAAACCATTATAGTTATCCATGATGTAGTAGAAAAGAAGACTAATGTACACCACGATGCCAAAATCAAAACAAGAAGTAGTAGTTTAACGGTTGATCAAAAGTTTGCTCCTCTAGAGCAAGATATTACATAAGCAACAGTGCCTACAAAGTTTACTTGAAGGAAAGAGATCCAACCCAAGCCTGGCTACAGTGTAGAATTTCCATCACCCTGATGAACACTAAGGGTCCCCACATCTGCTCACATCAATAAATTGATGATTGATAGAGGCCGTACCCCACCAAATTAAAACATATTAAATGCAGTACATGAAAGTGAACCAAGTCGTCTCGCAACGACCAATATTTTCATTCAAAGCGAAATTCCCAGATTAACACAACAATAAAACACAGGGGGGGTTAGCAGACAGATTCAGAATGCTAATCAACAGATTAAATTAAATGCTACAGTTTTAAAACCGTATTGACATCCTTGATTCAAACGCAATTTCACTTATCATAGGCCACCAAATTAACACCAACTCTGTCTTGTCTCAATCCACTACATAATAATTCACTAAGCGTAAATTACAATCTAGCTTCATTATGCAATTAAGCAATGCACACATCCTTAAATTCGTGACAGCCAAGCTACATACATTAAGCATGAACGTATTTTAACCAAAACATATGCAATTACTCTGTAAATTAAGCATTAACAGATTCACCACATGCATTCCACAAATTCAGAACAAAAACATGACAGATTTCACAAAACGAGCACAACCTCAAAGCTTCATTGCATTTTTCATCAAGGAGTCAATACACGAATTTAGCTAGACATGGAAATGAGTAATTAAACACTTCAAAACTGGAATCACAAAAACATAACCAAGAACCCTAACTTATGAAATCTAAAAACGCAATTTAAGAGCAAAAATAGAGATTTCAAAGCTTAAATGAAATGCAAAACGGTGTTATCATATATAAATGCGAAAACCCCATGAATGGGTATTGTTCCAAGTCAATAAAACCCACAAAACGAACTGCCCAAGCAACAAAACGAATTCAAAACGTAAAACCCTCAATGGATGCTGTCAAATATGCATAAAAACGGTAAAAATGACCCAAAAACGTGAAAAACCGCAAAGGGATGTCCATGGAAGCTTGGAGAGCGAAAATGGAGGTTTTGAAGAGAGGTTGAAGATGATGGAGCGGTTGGTCTCTCCCATGCAGACCTAATTTCGTGGTCATATCACCCCTGCCACTCATATTTACAAAACTGCCACTCTGCCACTCAGATTTACAAAAATGTCACTCTGGGCCTCAAATGTTGACCCATTGACTTTGCTGACGTGGAAATGACATGAAAATGATGTGGCAATGATGTGGAAAGTCTCTTCAACTAAATATTAATGTCCAAGCTCCAAAATTGCTTCACCCAAATACCTAAAAATAATTAAAAACAAAAATTAGGCCAAATAATGTGAAATTAGTCCAAATTCGAAACAGTGGCCCAATAAAGCACAACAGATGAAAAACACTCTAATGATGAACAATTAAGCACTAATCAACTGTCTAATGGGTACACAAAGGCTAGTGGAATGAAAGAAAATAATGACTCATCAATGATCATCGCAAAAGGAGAAAATCACACATAGAACACACAAGCAAACAGAAAGGGTAAGCTAAAGTAAAAAGATTTTATCATACAATTGAACATGTAATTTAAAAGTCAATAATACGTGAATCAACCAAACATGTGATAGCAACCAAACAAGACTCTAAGACTCACTTATCCGAATACATATAATCAGTCGGATTCACTGGAAGCTTACACTTGTGGTGGCCTCTACTGCTCTGCAGAGCCATTGTCAATGGGTTTCACCCTACCATGCACAAGGTTAGCCTTCAAACATATAAGGTCATTGTCCTGCCAAAGACTAAGGCCTCCTGCTACTCTCACCACTTGAGTCAGTACGCTCTACGTGAGATTAATTGACTCTTTAGAGCTTCAGGATGCGATCCTTACTTGAATCCTTACTTAATTATATACTGAGGCACCACCACGAAATCTTACTAAGAAGTTCATGAAATTACCATTACCTGAGGCACCACTATGAGCTCTTACCAAGAGGGTCATGAAATTACGTCCATTACATGAGGCATCACCATGAGATCTCACCAAGAGGTCCATGGAATTATGTCCTATCCATACCATAACCATGTCTCACCAACGAATCATAGAATGATCATGCATACCAATCTCATGCCAAATTATAACCAACCATCCAATCATGTTTCATACACATAATCATACTAACTTATCAATTCTAGCCCATGAACCATTTAATACATGCATAATCACACAATTCATGCTTTAACAAAGTAATTCAATCAAACATGTGACCATCAACCAAAAACAAAGGAGAAAACAGTACCTGAGCATGCCCCTGCCCAGTTCTCGCTCAAGCAAGAGGGGTCCTCTCACTAAGGTGAGCTCCTTTCGCCCAAGCGAGAACTCGAGTAGTGGAACAGTGGCTTTCGAGTTTTCTCGCTTAAGCGAGACCTCTCCGCTTAAGCGAGATGGACTCTCGCTCAAAACTGGAGCTCGTCGCCTGAACAACAGCTCGCGCAAGCCTTAGGGAGCACTTCTGGTACTCTCGCTTGGGTGAGCCTCACTCGCCTGGGTGAAAACACCAAGTTCCTCCACTGTTCACGCGTACAACAACTAGACATTCACAACCAAACAATGTTTTAGCATTTTCCAAGCAATCACAACATCAAACAAGCCACACTATCATGAAATAAAGCCAAAGCAAGCAGAATATCACAAGAGATAGGCAAACCCTAGCTTCCCTTATTTGGACAGATGCTAGCGGAAAGCACAAGCATTCAACAGAGGGTTTTCCACATCTCCAGGAACAGATTTGCGAGCTGGGAATACTGACAACAAAACCCAAAATGAGATTACTACAAGAACTCTAGTTAGAACCACAAAGAATAAGCTGGAGAATCGAGAGTATGAGTCGAGAACTAACTTACGTGGATTAGGAATGGAGTTAGCTAGCTTGACGTGGAAAGGGGCCAAACTCCAGCAGAGCTCGTTCTATGAGGGAGTAGGGGAGTTGTTTTCTGAAAAGTGGGCAGAATGAGAAGGTTAGGGCTAGTTTAGGGGTTTTGGGTACCCTATGGGCCAGCCTTAGGCCCAACGGATTAGGGTAGACCCTTAAACATTGGGGCAGAAAAATAAACGGGCATTACAATAATGACCAAATTAGATACTAATTTATAAAATTAAAAATTATTGGTTCTTAAAATAGTCACTATTATAAATAAAAAAGTTATAATTGGTTACTAATTAATTAGAGACAAATTTAGAAACTAAGTCATTTTAGTAGTCAAAACCTAAGCAGTTAATTTTTAATGACCAATTTTCTTTAGTAGCTAAAACTATGGTAACTAATTTTAAAGATCAATTTAATGAATAATTATAATTTTTTATTCATAATAGTGACGATTTTAGTAAGCAATAATTTTAAATTTTTTAAATTAATATTTAAATATCTAAATTAGTTACTATAGTTACTAATCCTAATTAATCACTAAAATTAGTCTTTGAAATTTATTTTTAATGATAAAATTTTAATAAATAATACATATCTACCCAGCCATCTAACTATATATAGAGGCTGTTATAACTATATATAAAGGCTGCTTTCGTATTTCTATTTCTAAATTTATTTATTTATAAATAATCATTTTTAAAATTAAAATAATTATTTTATTATTTTTACCTTTTAAATAACTAGATTTAATTATTTTATTCATTTAAAATTTTTTCAAATTAAATTTTTTATAATTAATATAAATATCTTTGATAAAAATTTATCTATAAAATAAGTGAAAGGTATTTATAATAAATTTAAAATATTATTCATATTTATTATTGAAATTAAAAGAATAACACACATGCGTGTAAAATATGAATTTAGATTTTTTGCTATTTTTTTTTTCACTTATAATATTCTGATTATCATAAATTTTAACATTTTAAAATATATTAAAATAATATTTAAAGTCCCAATCCAATATATTTTTAATATTTAATAAAAAACGAAACAAAAAATTAATAAAAGATATGGACTCAAAATATTTCACGTTTAAATGATGAATTATTATTGCCGACACGGACACCAACCCCACCGTTAATATTGAATATTTTAGTACACTTTCACAGCATTATTAATTTTTTTCTTTTTCTGACAAATGGCAGCAGGTGCAGAGACATGTGTTGCGTATGCCACCAACTTTATTATGTAAGTTTTCAAATTGGCTAGTATCCTTATGTGTGATAAAAAAAAAACGGTTCTAATGCAATTTTTATCTTCATCTTAATGGGACTTTTTTATTGGGAAGTTGGTTTTGTAGAGAATTTCAATTTAACGGATAGAAGCATGGTTCACTTCTAATGAATAAGTTAACTAAATAATACAAACGTATATTAAAATAAAGGTTATATAGACTTTTTTTCAATGTTCTAAAACATCCTAGTTTAGTCCCAAATCTATTTAAAATCTCAAAATCATAAAAAAATAAATAAATAAAAGTAAAAAAACAAGCTTATGTGAATAATATCTAAACGTTAGCTAAGCTTACTGTGTGCATAATATAATATGTAATTCGTAGGTAAATTCTATGTAAAATTTATGTGTAATCAGTCGATAAATGTTGTGGTGTTTTGTAGGCTATGATGCACCGATACTTCACTTTGAATTACGTATCTGTATTTGATACGTATCGTGTCCGATACTTTATGATACTTTATTGATACTTATAAATGAAGTATCTAAATTATAAAGTCGTACTACACTAAGAAAAAATATTTGAATAGTGATCAATTTTAGTGACAAATACTAATTAGTCACTATATAGTGATCAAATTGACAATTAAAATAGTTCTAACAAATTATAATTGGTATCTAAATTGATAATTAAAATAGTTTCAATTATGAATTGGTTTCTAAATTGATCACTAACATTAGCTACCTGGTTTTGGCTAACAAAATAATTAGTCTCTAAATTGATCTCTAATTAGAAAATTGGTTTCTAACATATTTTTTGTTACTAAAATTGGTCATTATTTAAAATTTTTTTTATAATGGTACTTCTATGATAACAATAATTTATATTTTATGTTGACAATTTTAGTACATATAGTTTTAATTTGGATTTACACAAAAACAATCATAAATTTATTATGTTTTTAAGAATTATTATATACTTTTCAATATTCATATATCACGTATCTATTACGTATTGTATCCTATTATTTTGAAAATAAACGTATTGGATAAGTGTCGTATCCGATACACGTATCATATCTGTGTATCATAGTCTGTAGGTAATAGATATATCGATAAAATTTATTGATAAATTATGTAAGTAAATTTTTTTGGTAGATTATTTTGGTAAATTCTGCCAATCCATATGTAATAGAATTTTTGTAGAAATTTGTTGGTAACTTCCATCGATAAATTGGATGTCAAATTTCCTACTATTTGTTTTGGACTTTGACCATTTCTGTGGTAATATTCGTCAGTTACTGATTTTTATATTGATTTGTTAGTAACTTCAATCATAAAATGGATACCAAATTTTTCGTCCAAATATGTCATACTAAACCCACAATTGCACAATAAAGAAGAGGAAAAATAAGGAGGAGGAGGAGGAGGAGGAGGAGGAGGAAGAGATGGAAGAGGAGGAGAGTAGGAAAAGGATGAGAAGGAGGAAGAAGAAAATGAAAGAAGAAGAATAGGTCATAGTCCGATTTCATTATTTTATTAGAATTTTCATCCCTCAATAAATTATTAATTTTGTACAAACTCTTCTAGGAGAAGTTGTTCATTTCTATAACATAATATTTTTCTAAAAGGGTAGTTAAGAACTAATCAATTCATGTTGATTGAAATTTAGATTGATGTATCTTTCTAATTTCTTACTATCGGTTCAATCTGTTTTCTTCTTTTATGTGGCATTGGAAGTCAAAAGGTATTGTGTAGGTGGTTGTTAGATTCTACCTATACCACAAAACATGTAGATTCTAGAGTTGTACATGTAATAAACATGATACCTTCCAAGTGAGAATATGGACATGGTTGAAACATAAAAATAAAGATGTAAACTTCTTCTTCTCTGATTGGTGTCTTTGGCCCATACTTTGTTTAAGAGCCATAGGATTGGAACCCTTTGAATTAGGGAGAATATTAAGATAGTTGTAGAGAATCTCTTATCTATAACCTAGACCTTGTTGTCTAGAGTGGATTTTTTTTATGGTTGCAGGTGTGATCTTTAGCTAATTGTCTACGCAAGAACCAAACTATATTATTGGTTGGTGATATGGATGACAACAAGTCGGGTCGGGCGCGAATAGTTCCTACCCGCAACCCGACTCGCAACAAAAAAATCCACTCACTACCTGCCCTGTTACCCGTGTTGGTACCCGATGATACTTACGAATATTTAAAAAATATATATAAATTTTTAAAATAAAATTTAATTAAAATTACAAAAAAAAAATGAAATAAAATATAAATTAAATTGTAATTTTAATTTTTTGTGTGTAACGGATACCCGTTGGTATGGGTAGTATGATACCCGCACCCAACCCATTTATAAAAGGTTATTAAAATACTTGTTACCCACAGGTAATAAATACTCGCATATACTAACTATCAACGACGAATTTTATACACGGATACCAACATGCACAAATATTTTTGTCATCCCTAGTTGATGACTTCTTATGTGCATTGCTAAGGTTGCACATTACAAGTAGAAAGCTACTCTATATTTAAAGGAGGCAACACATACAATAATATACGATGTGTTGTGAGATCGAGCTTAATGATAACTATGACAACATTTAAAGGATCAATGGGACTATTTGGTGACAAATTGTCTTGTAAAGAAAACTAGTGAGAGCATTATTATAGATCCTTCCAACTAGTTATTTAAATAGAATAGTCTAGAGTGAAGCAATAACTTCATCACTAGGTAATCCTTCCATCTATATTTGTTGAGTAGAAGTTTTTGTGGAAGATATAATGAGATCAATAGAGTTTTGATATGTAAAGTTTGATCTCGACAAATCCTTTTAGATATATAATGAAAGAACTTAGTATATATTCTTTGTAAAAGGATTAAAGCACCGCAAGTGTTTTATTATTAATATGTATTTTGTTGCCAATAAGAAAACACATGTTACCTTCCAATTAAGGGATTAATTTTAGTATTTATTTAGCGAAATATTGTTTAGATGAGAATGTGTGTTTATTAAAATGGTGTGCATATTTATGAAGCTTAATAAATGGCACGTCAAATATTAAGAGCATGTTATAGATAAGTATAATGAGATAGAAATTGAGAAAGTTGGTAGAATAGATGAATAATATATAACATACATAGTAGAAGTAGTTTTATGTTGTATCACTTAAGCGGTTGATTACCATTCAAGAAACATTTAAATGTTGAGTTACATTTGCATTCATTCATGTATCGCTTAAATTATGAGTTATTATTACATACATTGTTCAATATTGCTCAAATGTAAATATTTCAAGCTATAACTTAAGGCTTGAGAGAGAGCTGCCACAACGAGAGAATGTTGAAACAATTATCTCTTTTCTAAAGCATGAAATCCTAAAGCGAGGCCAAAAGCTGTAAGCTGTAGAAAATAAATATATATATATATATATATATATATATATATATATATATAGAGAGAGAGAGAGAGAGAGAGAGAGAAGGGGATTGTGTATTATTTATTGTGTATAAAATGTTACAAGAGGTGTGCTATATATACATACAAAATTATAACCCTAGAAGCCATAAGTAAATGGGCCAAAAACATGGGAATATGCTAACAGCCCTCCTCAAACTCACAATACTGTTAAATGCATTGAGAGTTTGTCAAATAAAAAATGAAAGCGTAAAATAGAGTATGATTTAGTAAATATATATGTAATCTTTAAAGCCGAGGGAACAAATGGTAAAGATATAGTGCCAAGTTGAAGATGATGACGAGTAAAATGACAATCTATTTCAAAATGCTTGGTTCACTCTTGAAAAATAGTTAGATAACTAACGTAACCAAATAATCTCACAAGTAGTCAAAGTCATAGCGTGATACTAAGCTTCTATGGACAATTGAGATGTAACATCTTGTTTCTTACTCTTTCATGATATAAGTGAATCACCATGAAAAATACATCACCAATAGTGGATTTTCAATCATTAGGATCACCATTCAAATTCACATCACAATAGGCACGCAAGTCTAAAGAGGATGTAGAACAAAGCAAAAGAGATTGAAATTGAGTGTCTAGAAGATACTTGATAATACGAAGAATAGCACCCCAATGAATTATTCTGGGAGCTGAAACAAACTAATTAACAACATGAACAACATGTGCAGTGTCTGCACGAGTCATAGTAAGATAAACCAAACTCCAATAATAGTTCGATATAAAGTAGAATCAATTAAAGGAATATCATCTGATGGGGAATATCATACACTTATCTAGGAGTATCAACAATCTTGTTGTCAGTAAGCTGAGCAAACACAAATAGGTTAACAATATACTTGGGACAGAAGATAACCTTTGGAAGAAGAAAAACAACCTCAATACCCAAAAAATAATGTAGTACACTTAAATCTTTCATAGCAAAATGATGAGATAATGCAATATTTAAGGATGTAATTTCCTCAAAATCATCACTAATAATAATTATATCATCAACATATATGAATAACAAAATATGTCTTGCTAGTTTTCTTGACAAATAATGCAAAATCATCATGATGACTAACAACAAAACCAAGAGAGACCATTATTGTAGAAAACTTCTAAAACCAAACACAAGGTTTGTTTAAGACCAATGAGGGCTTTTTGAAGTTTGTAAACTTCACTAGATTTGTAAGAGACACTTGGGGATGGAATCATGTAGACTTCCTCATGTAGATTCCTATTCAAAAATACATTCTTCACATCCATTTGAAAAATATCCATCGAAAAATAGAAGCGACAACAATTAACATACGAACAATAGTCATTTTTGCAATAATTCTAACTTTATACCTTTTAACTGAGCTATCTGATTTTTTCTTTATTTTTTATACCCAACAAAATTCAATAGGACGTTTTTCTGGTGCCAGTGAACTATATCCCATGTATGAGTCTAACGTAGAACATTAAGTTCTTCAACCATAACATTCTGCCAAAGTGGATCATAAACATTCTCTCTACAATAAAAGCACCAAATGAACTATAATAAGAAGAATAAATAAAATTTGTCGCTAATCGGTCGATAAATGTTGTTATTTTATCGGTAAAGTGTTCAATTACGTGTAGAGATAAAATAATTAAATAACAACATATAAATGCATAATCACAAATTTTAATGATAACATAATGAAAATAATTTAATATGTGTAAATACGCTTTCAACTTAAATATATTTTCTCAATAAAGAAAAATTAATTTATCGAAAATGAATAACTCATGTCCAAAATGTTGATATTTAACCTCAAATCATATCTTACGCCAAATTAATTAATAAATATTGAACGTCAAACATCAGAAAACCATAATTGAATAAATAATAATATCATCATAGTAAAATATATATATTTATGGATTTTAATTAGTTCTTATTAAAGTTTTCTAATTTATTGTATATTAAAAAAATTTATATTTTTCTTAATTAAGTTCTTCTTATTTAATTTTTTGATTAATTAATATAAGACACTAAATATATTAATTAAGAAACTAATCAATCATTGTTTTCATTAAAAAATATGGTTAGAAAACGACAGTTTTTTAGCTTTTGGTACGTGTGGTGTTTGATTTAGAGAAATGTTAATTTTTATAGAAATTATTGGTTTATGTGTGATCTCTCTGATATGAGATCTCATGTAGTTTTGAAATGTAGTTGGGACTTGGGAGGCCCAATTCAGTGACATAAACTGAGATAAATATATCCCATATTTATCACATGGATGTGCGTAAAAGAAAAAGCACTTCGTCACTTTGAAACACTGATCAGGCTATAAATATATCCCATATTGACCTAAATATCATCAAACTTTCATTGGTAAGTTATCATTCACACACATTCCATAGCTATAGCTTCCAATGGCTTCAACAGAAGACCTGCAAGCATTCGAAGAAGAGAATCTCCTTCTGTCCCTTCCCAAACAGAAGGGTTGGGCAGCACGCCATCTCTATCTCTTTCAACACTTTTGGTATCCATCAACTTTTATTGAAGGCGTAATCAATTTTCAAAAGCACTTTCAGGCTAAAGACAGTGATGTTATTGTTGCCAGTTTTCCAAAATCAGGTACTACTTGGTTGAAAGCCCTTACTTTTGCTATTCTCAACAGACAACGTTTCTCATCTTCTCATAATCATCCATTACTCACTTCCAATTCTCATGAACTTGTTCCTTTCCTTGATTTCATCTTTCATGATGATAACATCCAAGACAAGCTTTCTGACCTCTCCAATATGACTGAACCAAGAGTTTTCGGTACTCACGTTCCATTTCCTTCCCTCTCCAAATCAATTAAGGAATCCAATTGTAAGATAGTTTATATCTGCAGAAATCCATTTGACATTTTTGTTTCACTTTGGATCTTCACCAATAAAATTAACCCACACGCAATGCATGAACTAAAAATCGAGGAAACTCTTGAAAACTACTGCAAGGGAATAGTCGGGTTTGGTCCGACATGGGAGCATATGTTAGGTTACTGGAAAGAGAGCATAGCAAACCCTAACAGGGTTCTGTTCTTGAAGTATGAAGAACTCAAAGAAGATGTCAATTTTTACGTTAAAAGAGTTGCAGAATTCTTGGATTGTCCCTTCACAGAAGAAGAGGAACGTAATGGAGTGATTGAAAACATAATAAACTTATGCAGTTTCGAGAAAATGAAGAATCTAGAAGTGAATAAATCTGGAACATTTGACAGGAACTTTGAGAAGAAACACTTATTTCGGAAGGGTGAAGTAGGAGATTGGGTAAACTACTTTTCCCCAGCCATGATAGAAAAATTATCGAAGACGATGGAAGAAAAATTAGGTGGGTCTGGTCTTTCCTTTAAAACGTCTTCTTAAAATGTGTTCTACTTGTTACTTCTGCTTCGTGTTCTGATTGGTACCTTTTTATTATTTGGATTTAGCCTCTGTTAAATTTAAGTTTCTTGTTTGTGTCATGTACTTTTTCTTCAATAATATTATTTCCCATATTTTAGGAAATTCTAAGATAATTTCAGATTCCTAGTGTATTATTTTCCTAGTGTATTATTTGAGGTGTAAAGCATTTTGCTATAGGTCGTGTACGGAAGAAAAAGGAATATTATTATTATTTTTATATTAAGATTAATAAAGGAGTTAAATACGTTTCAAATTTCATATCTTAATAAATTTGGAATTAGTTTTTTTTTTTCAAAAACATTAGATTAATTAATCTTCCATTTTTAGAAATAGATGAATTTAATATTTTTAACTAAATTTTATTAAATTTAGTTGACTTTTTTTAACTAATTTTAATATGAAATAAATAATTCAAATATTATCATGAAATGCGATTGAAATCTGAATTAAACTTACAATATTTAATTAAAAGAACTAAATTAATGCATTTTTAAGATTGGAAACTAAATTGAGTCAAAATTTTAAAAATTAATTTTAATTTTTACTGAAATTTGAAAGTTAAAAGAAAAAAAATTAAATAAATTGTAACTATATTTGATGCTATTTACAATTGTTTTATCTTAAAACAAAGACCGTTATTGACTTTTAATAATTAATATATATTTTTGCACTAGAAATTAAAAACAAGATGAAATAATAGCAACAGTAAAATAGATGTGAACTTATGAAAGATAAACTTAAAAAAGAAATTGATAATTGTTTTGACAACAGAAAATAATGATTGATAGTTAGCTCAATGGGACAGCCTCAAATTACATGGAATTTTGTAATTACAAGGTTAACTTGAAATAAATAGATTTCCTTTCAGATATTTTTTTATTTAATTATGTTTTAAATTATTTATAATTTATTTTTTTTAATTGACTCTTTACTAAATTTCATTTATATTTGAGTATTGAATTTTTTTTAATTTAGTTTATATTATTTAATTTTTCAATTAATTTTGTTATTTCGTCATGTGATATTGTGTAATTATTTTTATTTGTTAATAAATATTTGGTTTTGTAATTAATATGAAATAACATCATAGTTTTAGTTATCTTAAAATAAGGTTAAAATATATTTTTAAGAATTACAAATAGTCCCCGTTCGAAATTTTCCTTTTGTTTAGTTCCTTTATTTTTAAAGATATTGATTTTAGTTTATCGATTATAATGGCTTCAAATTTTATCATATGTGTCTGCCACATGTTGTTTTCTCGTGTCGTTTTCTCGTTCCTCTTGCGTGTGTCGTGGTTGTAGAGAGCACCCTCTACCATAACCATTGTCGACGTTAACGAGATTAGCCTTCACCCTCTTCTTCTCCAACTCGTTTACATTTTCACATTTAGGAATTCGTATGTGCTGGTGGTTTTGATTTTGGTATGTTTTTTTGTTGGATGGAAGTTGGGTTTCTAATTACTTTTGGCAAAGGTCACGTTGTTTGGTTCCAACACATATTGAGGATAGAATGAAGAAGTTTTTGTTACGGATTGTGAGTTTAAGTCTGACATTAACTAAAAATGAGAAAATAGAACACTATATAATAATAAAGACCCACAAATTTTAAGATTTTGAGTTAAGAGTGATATGAATATCTTATGTGATTAGATAAACTACATGTTTTCTACTATAATAAATTTTTGATATTTATTTATCCTATTATTATTAGTTGACATGGTCCTTCTAGGTACCATGACTGGTTTTGCAAATGATCTTGAATTCCATTGTTTATTTGGACTTATTTGTACTTTTTTTTTTATATTTTGAGCAATCCACTAGTTAGCTTTAACTTAAGCATTTGAGACTAGAGACAAGCTCACTCATGCCATCACATCCGGAGCTATAGGAAGAATGACCTATTCAGATTCTAATAATTAAAACAAACTAGTGATAAAAAAGTTACCAACCTATTTTTGTAACTATATATATAAACATGTACTACTCTATAAAAAGAATTACTTGGTTCAATTGGGTAGAGTCCTCATGTTCATACCGTGTTATAAAATATAAAGTTGGTAACGAAGAGAAGAAGGAAAATGGATAAGAGATAATGAGAGAGAATAGAAACTAATTTTTGTGTATCATTAATAAAAGGAAAAATCTTGTTTATAGATGTAAAATATGAGACCCTAAGATACAAATCAATGGTTACAAATAGTTAATATAAATAATTAAATTTAATCAAGAATAGTCAATCATATATAAGATCATACAATGTCATTATAACAAATCAATAATTGATGAGTAGTAACGGTAGCAAACCAATCAACAACCATTAATTTATAAGAGTTTCAACCTTTTACATTTGTTTGAGAATGGGAGACGAATAAAAACAAATTTTCTTTGTTAAAAAAAATCAATAAAGAATATATTATTGAAAACAACGTACATGGACCAAATCATAAAACTTAAATTTAACATGCTCAATCTAATTGATTTTGGTATAATACTACTAGAAAAATGTAATTTAATCATCGAAATTAGTCACTGAAATAATTTAGTTGCAAATGGTTACTGAAATAGCCACCGAATAGTAGTAGTCGCAAATTAGCCACCGAATTCGCCACCGAATCAATGTACAATTTGTTATAGCGACCGAATTTGTGACCGAAAATTTTGTCTTTAAATTTAATGCTTTAGCCACCGATTTAGCGACCAAAATAAATATTATTATATAAAATATATTTAATATGGTCATTAGCCACCAAATATTTTGGTCGCTAACATACTATTTAACATGTATTGTTGTAGCCACCGATATTGCGACCGAAATAAATATAATTTTATAAAATATATTTAATATGATAATTAGCCACCAAATATTTTGGTTGCTAAAACATTATTTAATATGTATTGTTTTAGCCACTAATTTTGTAACAGAAATAAATATCATTTTATAAAATATATTTAATATAATAATTAACTACCAAATATTTTTTATCGTTAAAATGTTATTTAATATGTAATATTTTAGCCACCGATTTTAGAACCGATTCCACCTATTTCCATGGTGGCTAAAATACTGTTTTCTAGTAATATAAACAAGGTTAAATTACTCTTTTGATCCCTTTATTTGTCATGAAATTTTATTTTGGTCCTCAAGTTTTTCGTTGTCTCAATTTGGTCCTCATTTTCTTAAAAATGACTCAATTTGGTCCTCACCGTTAACTTTGACCAGACGGTGTTAAGTCAACGCCACGTGTCAATTTCTGGTTTTTTTTGAATTTTTTAAAATATTTTTTTAATATTTTTAATATTTTTTAATATTTTTTATTTTTAACACGTGTCACCTCATAGTTGTGCCACGTGTCAAAGTGACTCAATTTTTATATTTGTTTTTAGTTTCAATTTAGTCCAATTTTTTGTAAAAATGAAGCAATATTGTCCTCCTTAGATTGAGACTCAATTTAATATTTGTATACAATTTATGATGATATTCTTAATAAAATTGATGTTTTTATTAAATATTTGTAGAAATATTTTTAAATAAGTTCTTTTTTCAGTTTTATTATTAAACAAAGTTAAACCCCAAAGTTAATTTCAAAAGTTAACAATTTTTTCATCATATATAAAGGCATCAAGTGTATCATATTATACAAACTTAGTAAAAATTAAAAATCAAATAACTTGTCACACATAAGTTTAGGAACTAAATTTCAAGTTCAAAACAA
>Ga0209589_1008400_pt1 | contig 16103 bp, 7 predicted proteins | sample CowpeawhiteBW_FD_187525 | JGI IMG/M metagenome (GOLD analysis project Ga0209589, IMG submission 187525) | Root nodule microbial communities of legume samples collected from California USA - Cow pea white BW (SPAdes) (version 2) | ecosystem: Host-associated > Plants > Roots > Nodule | place: USA... | reverse complement strand
ATATTATAATTATTTTATTTTATTTTACTATTATTTTATTATTATTGTTATTACTATCATTGTTTTATTTTATTTGTGATTTTATTATGTTATTACTTTTTATTTTATTATTATTATTTGTCTTATTAATATTATTATTGTTTAATTTTATTTTATTATTATTTTCATTATTATTATTTTTATTGTTTTATTTTATTATTATTATTATTATTATTGATGTTGTTATTGTTTTTATTATTATCATTATTACTATTTTATTGTCCGTGCGATATTTTGGAACAATGGTTATGTGTTCTTCCCGGTTTGTATATTGTTTGGCTATCCAGGATTATGTGTTGGATATAACACTTTGTTTTGATGGTTTTATGTGAATTTATTGTGATTCTCCAGGATGTATGAAAGCAAGGATATGATTATGTTTTATGTATGATCATGTGATATTCTGTACTTGAGTTCAAGTTAATGATATGAAAATGTATTTACTTGTCATGGATGCATGTTTTGCATGAATTGAGTGTCTTATGTAAATAGGTTCATTGGAATGTATTCTAGAGTGCCGAAAACTAGTAAATTACTAGTTACTGGTGCGGTGTCTGGCGGAACAGTGTAAACCACTAGGAGATAAGCCACAGAGTGAACTCTAGAGCAGAATCCGAGAGTTGGTGCTTGGCAACGTAAGTGGTATCTCCAGGTGGTGTGTTGTAGAACTATGTCTGGACCAAAGTCTAGTGGGTTGGCACTCGACAGCGCCAAGTGTCCTGCCAGGCAGTCTGGAACCACTTTTCGCCAAGCGATGCGATCGAGGTGCCAAGCAGTTCCAGGTGCTGAATTGGACTGTGAGGAGGATTCTACATAGTTTTGGATGGAGGTTTTGATGGGATGCTTTGGGAGCCTACTTATGAGTGTAACTTGTATTGGGGTAACACGTGGCCACTCGAGGTTGTAGTCTGGTTGTTTTGGAAGTCTACTAGAGTGTGCGAGATCGTGGCTCGTACGAATGGGTTCCAGAAAATTGCCCTCCTCGGTGATATCCGACGAGTTTGGTATTCTTGGGACAAATACGGACTACGATTCATATTGGGAAACTCCACTTGGTGTTATGGATTGTGGCCATGACAAGATTATTCCCACGTGTGGACTGTAGGTGGTGGCCTGTAGTCGGAGGGGCGAGTAGACACTCGTGGCAGCAAGGATGGATCAATGTAATCATTAAAGAGTGAAGAATCAAGAGATGTCTAGGGGAAGATGTGAATGTTGGGTTTGACGGGTGGGGTGTCATTAGAGTTATGGGTTTTAAATTATTAAGTTATCGTGTATGGTATTTCTTTTTATTTGAACTCACCCTATCTATATGTGTTTGGCAATGATCATGTAACTCGTTACATGTGAGCAGATGTTGATGCAAGTGACCACGTGGATACTTAGAGCTGGAGTCGGGACAACAAAGGAGTTTTTACATGGAAATATTTTTATGGATTATTTTTTTAATCAGTACTATGAATCGTTTTATATTTGTAAGAGTTGAACGTATTTTTGAATTTTATCTTTTGGTGCTTATATACTAAAGTTTTAATTTTTCTCGCATTTTTGGGAAAGTATTTTATTAATAAATGTTGTTGATTAATATTTCTATTATTTTAATTCTAAATTAGTAATATTCGGCTAGGATGTTACACCACGTATTTTTCACATCATTGACACGTTTCTGCCATGTCAATTAACATGTCCACATCATTGGGTCAACATTTTGGTCTCAGTGTGGCATTTTTGTAATTTTGTAGCCCTGAGTGGCATTTTTTTGAATATGAGTGGCATAATTCAAGGGAACACGTTTTAGAGGGTTTTAGTAGGGTTTTGGAGACCTCTCTTTTTCGCCAATCTGAATTTATGTTTTGGAGAGCACCCATTGTTAGGGTTTATGCTTTTTCTTGTTCTTCCACACATTGGAGCTTATAGTAACTTTTTCTGCACATTCCTTCTTTTAATTTGCGTTTTCTATCTTCTTTTCTTCCTCTTAATGATGCATTTCAGTTTTGGTTTGAGTGTTGATTCGAATTCCATGGGCAACTAATTTTGTATTCATTGATTCCTTGTAGAGAATGAAATGAAACCTTGAGATTAGTGTTTTGTTCGATTGGGTTTTGTTATTTCTTCATTTTGGATTTGCGTTTGTGCTTTAATTGAAGAAACCAATATGTTTATGCTTAATTTTCAGGGTGGTAATTCGTTTTCGTTGGATTGTGTTCATTCTTAATGAGTTGTGATAGATTCATGATCGTGTGCACTACTTAATTTCATATTGAACTCGTGGTTAACCTTCGCTTAGTTGTTTAATTGCGAGTTTCATAAGGGCCAACAAAACCAATTTAGTTTGTAATCTAGGATTAGTGAACTTTCATTCAAATCAAAGAATCAATGTCATTTTTGCTACTGTTTAATCAAATTTTCAATTACGTTTTATTCTTGTGTTGAATTTCTAAAATGGCCACACCAACCACACCCCTCTTTTGTTGAATCTGGAACCTTTGATCGAAAATAATGGTCACTAGATGATGACCTTGGGTTAATTCCTGAGTACTGCATTTAAATGTTTTATTTTGTTGGGTACGACCTCGATCGTAGTGATATTTGGTCTAGTGTTTAGATCCAATCAAATTTCCTAATGCTTGACATATACCAGACATGGATATGCGACTTTAGTTAGTTTGAAGAGTCTTATTCTTAGTGTAAGGGTTCCTCCACCTAGATGGGGACATCCTGCGTCTGACATCGTTAGGTTTTAACGCTCAAACATGAGGTTAGAATTACAAGTAAGCCTACTTCCAGGAACACTAATATAAGTAACATAACTTATAAAGAATCAAGGGCAGTGCAGTTGAGTTAAGGAAACCAAGTTCAATCCTAACGCCTTATTAGCATCACTTATGTTATTATTATTATTATTATTATTATTATTATTATTAAAAGTTATATTTAAAATTGTCAAACATTTATCATTGTGTTATCCCAAACTTGAAAAAATTATAGATTACTACTTCGTTAGACAAGATTCATATGGATACAACCTTGTTATGCTGCAATAGACCCAGTGCACTTTCTCGTCAAATTTACAGACCCTCAACTAGGTCACAACATAGACCCAACTTAAAGTACCAGAGAATGGGTTATAGCAAAATGACTTAGTCCAACCTTTTAGCACTATAAGCTTGCAATGTAGGGGAGATAAACACAAACATTCAATTTGAAACGACGTTAGGGCTCAACGAAGACAGATGGAGGCAAACATAAAACAATGGTAACAAGGAAAATGTGAAGATTGTGGAGGGAGGCATGGGCGAACTACAAGATTTCGATTAGGGCGTACACAACACATAATCAATGAATGAGGACAACAAGTGTGAAGGTAAAAAAGAAGCTAATACAACTTACACCCAAAAATTAGGAAAAAATGAAGACACTAATGGTAGGGATGACAATAAGATGACCTTAATTAATCACACAGTTATTGACCTATTTGAGTTCGCAAAATATAGGAGGTTTTGGGTGGGTGAATCTAGCAAGAACAAACTTGAAAGCAATATACCTAAACTAGTGGAGATGACTAACGTAAAAAAAAAGGAGATACAATAGGGTGATGAATGCATGGAATACAAAGAAAGTTTTTAATGATATAGTGAAAACAATGTGGCATTCTCATGCAGTTACAAGTAACGATGAAAGAAAAATTGGAAAGGTTAACAAAAAGATCTAAAGTTATGGAATAGAAAGGTATATGGCAAAAAAATAAAAAATAAAGAGACACAAAATTATCAAGAAGATTATTGAATTGGATAGGGGAGAGGATGAAAGGGTAATAGAGCTCATAAAACTCTTTAGTGAACTTAAGTTGATAGATAAAAAAGAAACTTCTATTCTTAGGTGGAAGGTTAGGGTCAACTAGCTAGAGTAGGGATATAGTAACTCTAAATACTATCACTCAAGGATTAGATGGAGGAGAATTAGGAATGAAGTAAAAGGGCTAGAATTGAATGGTAGTTAGTCTGAAAATCCAAGTCAAGTCAAAGGAAAAGTCAAAGAATTTTTGGAAAACAGGTTTATGGACATAAGTAAGACCAAAATTAAGCTTGATAATATTGTATTTCCATCCTTAATAGATGAAGACAATAGGAACTTGATTAGTAACATTAAGGACTTGGAAATAAAGGAAGTTATTAACCAATGTGGAACTTCAAAGAGCCTTGGACCCGATGGGTTCAACTTTCACTTCATTAAAAACAATTGGGAGACAATTAAGAACGATGTTATTCAAGAAATTAACTATTTCCAATATTTGGACATATACTGTGGGGTTGTAATGCTTCATTCATAATCATAGTTCTGAAAAACGTGAACCCAATAGGTCTTCATGAATTTAGGCCTATATCATTAGTGAGGTGTATGTATAAGATTATATCCAATGTATTAGCAAACAAGATAGTACTATCTTACAATTTGCAATCTACAATCAACAACATTTTAAAGGGAAGAGGACTAATGGATAGTATCCTTATATCTAATGAAGTTGTGGAAGAAATAAAAAGAAAAAATAAAAAATAAAGGGATGATTATAAAGGTGGACTACTTAGACCAATATCACTCTACAAAATATAAGTTTGCATTTTTCTTGTCTTTTTCATCTTGATCTTGGTATCTATAGTCATATTGTGCCATTTAACCATTGATGCATATTCAATTGAGCATATTCTTCATATCTTCAAATATCTTCATCTTGTTCATCTGAAAGTAATTCATATAACAATAATATTTTATTGCTTCTTATTAATTATTAGTTCTTTCCTTTTTAGCTATTTATAAATTTGAATTTCAAACTTCAAATTGTCGTGGCTTTAATCTCTTGGATATATTATCTTACAATCTACAATCTACAAAGTCTTTTCCTTGTTGGTGATTGGTTAATAAATATATAGTAGTATTCATAATCTTTAATTAGAGAGGATTTCCTTTATATATCTATTCATTCAGATAATCAATCAGCCTTGATATTCTTCAGTTATATTGTCAATCATATCTTTAATCATGATATATCTAATCAATGTTGAGCCTTGTATGCTTACATCGTAATATTCTTAATCAAATAATTTGGTATTCTTTTAATTAATTTGATCATCACTTTCAATGCTCATATTTGTTCTTTGTATCACTTGGTGATTTGTTAAATCTTTTTCGTGCCATCTAATTATTTGATCTTGATTTGTCTACTAGTTATGATACTCGTCTGATACACACTTAGACTTTACTCATATATTCAATCTTCCATTTGAGTCATCTAATCGAAGTACTCATCTAATAGGGATATTCAACATACATGTTCGTGAGTTAACTTTAACTCGTCTAGTCCAAATACTCGTCTAGTTCCTTTGTGTGCTTGTGTTGATAAGTCTAACACTTTGATTTGATTAGCTTGCTCAACATATCCATTAATTGAGTTGAAGTGAGTTTGCACTATTTTAGTCGTCTAGTGGCATGGTTATCTAATATTCTTAGTTGCTTGGTCTAGCCTATGATTTCTAAATGAGCTCTTCTAAGCTTTACTTTATTTTATGTTTGCTTCCGTATCATCTACTTTGCACTAATTGAGCTTTTGCTATATTTTTCTTAAAATCATTGAACACACATTAGTTGAACAAAAGCATATACAAATAATGTAGAACATTTCATTTCATGGGTTGTCTAATGGGTGTATATTTAAGTCTTAATGAAGTATAACCTTTTCTATTTCTAATGCTTGTCTAAGTCTATTTTCTAATCATCCTTAGCTATATTGCAACATTATCGTATTAACTTAACTCTATTGTTTCATTATAGAGTTTGTTATCATAAAAAACTACCAATTGTCATGCTCATCTAGTGGGATCTTTCAACGTCTAATACTAACAAAAGCATCATAAGAGTTATGGTGATATAGGTTATTTTGAACCAAGTAGAAGTTAAAGTGAGTAAGTTAAGCTTTGAATCTTTCTTCATGGTGATATACATACATGAGGGTGGATCATGTTTGCGTGTGACTCTTTTGAGGTTCAAAATGATTATCCAAGCTTGTAGACTAATTAGGAGATTCCATTTTATAGAGTTGAGTACCTAAATGAGTGATAACAGTAGAACTCGACCAAAAGAGAAAGCCCGTCTACCACTAATGTAAAGTCTTTTGTCTATTATTTTATTATCACAACTCGTCAAACCAATTCGTTTCCTTTCTAATGCCTAACAAAGTCATTTATCCCACTATGTTTGTTGCTTTCATAAGTTCATTGTCTAATTTGCTACTATTATGTTAAAGTAGACAAGCCCTAAGATTCAATAAGGTTTTAATGATACAAAAACATTGTAGCAGACTAATAAGTCTCTAGTTAGAAGTCAAAATGTGATTAAACAACTAAGAGAGACCGTCTAATGGAAGTAGTGAGAATTAGAAATTGATCAATGTTGTTTGAAGATTAAAATACATGATGTGTAGTATTTCTTGCATATTGTTAATATATTTATACTTATACATCAAATGTCAACGAAAGCAATAAGGTCTGGTACATGCAAAGCCAAAATATAAAACATTAAATGAGTATAAGGATTAGACAAGTCTAACAGTAGATGACTAAGAGGATTAGATAACTCAAGTCTCTAGGAAACCTAAGTCATTGTGTTAGATGACTAAGAGGATAGACGATTAAGGCAATAGACAACAAAGAGTTAGACAACCTAATACAACTAAGTTCATTTGCTGAACTAAATATCATACGACAAGGGTATTAAACAACCCAAAGCAACTTAAGTCACTAGATGACCTAAGTATCATACAACATTTAATGTTGAAACCTTGATGGCGTGCTTTGATGATCTAAAATAGGTTTTTTATCTCTGATTAATCATGCAAATTAATATATTCATACAATTGTTTGAAATAAATATTCAATGAAATGAATTACAACAACTACTATCACTTTGGAAGAATAAAGTTTTTGAATTAAACGTTCATATGAAATTAATATTGAGAAATATGTGATGAATGAACTATTTGATTGAATAAAAGATATTCTTTCTTTAACGATTCAAATGCAAAATCAAGTTGTACAAAGTTTCCATCACAAGATAATTTCTTAACATTAAAGAGAGAAAAATTCAAAATCAGGCCTGAGCTCAATCTAAAAAAGGAAAGAAGATATCTTGAAAAGCATCAGCTGATTCAAACTAACCTTGAAAATTCAAACTGAAAAATCAAATTAAAGAATCGATTAAGTCATTCCATATTGTTCCTGCAGAGGACAAATAAGATGAGTTAGGCACAAGTGTCACCTTACCATGTAGTCCGTTATCTCTTCAGTTGGTCTCTCTCCGGTTGATACATGTCAGCTTGAACCCAGGAGGGGTTACCTGCAGAAGAGTCTCCGAAGCTCAAGTAAGTTAAAGCTCTCAGAAAGTCAAATCAATGATTAATGAATGCGTACCTTTAATTCGTGGGGTCCATGCGTATTTATAGAGTATTAATGATTTTCGTTTGCCTAATGGGATGGGCCTTGGTTTGGGCCCTAGCCTGGGTTATGAGTGGGCCTGGGCCCTAACCCAGGCCCCTCAAGGTCTATCGAACGCGGGGACCTCCATCTTACTAAGTCTTTGAGGGCGGTCTGATCCGTTTATTTCTTGGCTTATTAGATGTCGTCCTTGGCCGTGTACTATCCGTGTTGGCCATTTTGTTGTTATTTTAGCCTTTGTTCATTTAAATTCGAGACCATGGCGGCCCAGGTCGTGTACTTGGGTTGTCTCTGGCATGCTCGTGAGGTTTATCATTTATATGGTTAAGTCAACCAGGTCCGGTATGAGTTAGATTTACTAGGCCTAGGCTGAATATTTGGCTGCCTTGATGTATTTTTTATTTATTTGATTGAGTTCGGTTAGGTGTGGTACACATATCAAGAAGATTAAAATGAAGAGTTGTAATTCAACCTCTATATAATGAAGGTTGAGCCACACAAGAAGAACATGAGAAAGAAAAAAGAAAAAGAACAAAGTGTTGTAAATTTGTAATATATGTAATGTCATTGAGTGAAGTTGTAAGTTGTGAGCTTTGTTATATATTCCTGCTGAGAGAGTGTCCTTTGCTTATTGTTGTAATTGACAGTTCTTGATCTCAAGGGGAGATTGAGAAGGATACTTGGAGAGTTTTATACTTGATGTCGCTTGGAGAGGTTTGTACTTGTGTACCTGGTGAGGTTGAAACTTGTGTAACCTATAGAGGATGATATTCATTATTGATCAAAGTTGTTGATCAATGGAACTTCTCAAGCAAGTTGCTTAAGATACTTAGCCTTAGGTGGAGTTAATACTAAGACAAAATAAAATAATAGATTGAGTTAAGAAGAAATAATAAAATAATACTAAGACAATCATGTTCTACGTCATACCGAATTATTCCCTATCATCCACACATATCTCGTCTACTCTAATTCCCTTGATTTGTCTTGTCTACCTTATTTACTACTTTCTAATTTCTACTTCATGTTATTCTAGGTATCTTCTCCCTTCCTTCCTTCCTTCCTTACTCAAGTATCATCTAACTTTCTTATTCATGTATTCTCTATAACACTACGTTATCATTGTCTGATATGTGTGACCACATCATTTTGTTGAGACCAAACGAACCATTGTAGATGAAAGTGTTTTGATGACTACAAAACATCATATGATACAGGATATACAAAGTATATCATTAATATGAAATACAATGTTAAAATACATGGATCATATGGTATACTAATCAGATAGAAGAAATATGAACAAATCAGATGAGTATTAATCAGACAAAAGCATAAGAACAAATGATAAGAAAAAACACAACACTAGAACCTATAGTTTAACTTACCAGATGGCTGCATTTGTTAGACGCTCTCAAATGTCTTAATCCTATTATGGATAAGTTATTTCTATCTTATTATTTCTCTTTTAATATTAACTTAGTTTTAATATTATTTGAAAGTAAAAATAAATTAATTCAAATGGTTAATCTAATTATTGATAGTAAATTTGTTTTATCAAGTCACAACGTTTAAAATTATCTTTTGATAAATATATTCTAAAGCAAAAATATTTTGAAATCAAATGGTCATTTGATTTGCATATATGGAAACATTTTATGTTACCGATAATTAAATTTGGTCTTGATTGACATTAGCAGATATTATATTACTAACGAGATATTTCAAAATATGTTGCACAAGTTTCCTTTAGTAGAAAATTTGAACATTGGAGATAAGAACAAAATCAAAGGATTAAAATTCAAGCTCTCTCTCTGATTCAAGAAAGGAGGGAAAAGAATTGAAAGCCTCAGTGAGAGCAATTCAAAGACTTGAATAATCAAAATAAAGAATTTATCAAGTTAGTCCTTATAAATAATAAATCACAAAGATGATGATCAAGCTAATCAAATTCAAATTCTTGAATGATTATCATTTCAACAACTATTAAAAGCATGACAAGGTAATCTTGAAAACAAGAACAAGTGTTACAATATATATTCATGTGAAAAGGAATTATAAAGAGCAAGTTTGAAATAATAATGAGAGAATAAAGTCAAATTTAGAGAAAAAAACTCTTGTCAGAAATACAACTGGGTTGTGTTCTTAGCCATAGTAATATTCTTGAGTTAGTGAAGTTTTACCATGTGAACTAAAATTGTGCTATATTTCTTTGAGAGATTGTACTCGTTATAATCAAGTGTTTTGAGTAGTGGATTCTCTTAAGCAATATGGTTGAGAGAGAACTAGACGAAGCCCAAGATTTAGGGGTTAACCAATATAAAAATTCTTTTTATGCATGATCTCTTTATTATTTTATTTCAGATTATGTGTGACAAAGGAGTCAGGCTTTATTCAATCCCCCCTTTCTAGAGCCATCTGCACTAAACCATTTGCTCTACTTTTATACAACCCTCGTCTACTACTTCATCTACACACCCATCATCTAGTCTTCTTATTCACACATCGTCTACCAAATGTCTGCTACTTTCATCCATGCATCATCTACTAGAGCGCATAATAGGTTGTTCCATACTTATGAAGTTGAAGGCGGTTACAACATTTTCTAGTGCCATTTATTGATAACTCAGTGTTTTTTTAACATTGCTCCCTGACTTGGTATCGCTCAACACCATTTAATGGCTCCCGTTAACTTAAAAAGGCAAAATTTCAACATTGACCTTTGCAAACTATTTTGCTCATAACTTTCTCTAAAGGTGTCCAATTGAGTTGCTTATTTTTTTGTTGCATTTTGAGTGGTAAAACACATTTTTTGGAGCTTTAAACAAGATACAATTTAATTTTGAAAATCGAAGACATTAACAAGGATTAGCTTGCTAGCACTGTTTTAGTTTTTCTTTTATATAGAGGTAAGTTTGTATTTCTTAGGCTTTATTTTCATTCCACTCAGACTTGTATTGTAGGATACATATTGAATGGTGTAAAAAAGGGTAAAATTAGGTCACATAGTTGGTTTAGAAGAAGAGGCAACAACCATAGTCAAGGGAATTTTTCATGTTCTTTTTTCTTTTTGCTTTTGGGGTTTGTTGTTCTGTAATTGGTGGGCTATGGTTGATTCTTTGCCATGGACTATGGTTGATTCTTCTCATTCTCTTAATTTCTATGCATTTCCATTCACTTTACGTTGTAGTTTAGTTTTTCAACTTTTAGGATTTCTAGTTTCTAATGTTTAGAGCTATTTTTTCTATGGTTTTCTTTTCAATGTGAATAGTGTTAGCACAAGCAACCTTGGTGCAAGGATTTCATAAAACAAAGAGAATGAGATCACATGTGGTTGATGAAGATTGATGAAGATCCATTTGATGATCATGTTTCTATTGTGTTAAATCTGCAAATAAAATGTAGAATATGATGTTTACATGTTGTACCATATTCGTAGGCTAAATGACATAGGTTAGATGTCTTGTTAGTCCTAGTGCGTCTTTTTTAATTTGTTAAAATGGGTTTCAACAGATTAAAAGGCTTGTTGTATATAGTTTCTGGTATAAATGTATTCAATGAGTTGATATTTTTTACAATCGATTGATTTCACTTAAGTCAAGTGAAATCAACAGATTATATGAACAAATCAATTTAGTGCGAAAAATAGTAATTCATTTATGCAAAACTCTCTTTCTCTGAATCACACAGTTGAAAGTGGTAGATAAAAGATCTTGATTGATCTTAGAGTCATTTTGGCTTGGTTGGAGCTTGAAGAACTCGAGTTTGGTTAGCTAGGGAGAGCCACCATCAGCTTTTGTAGTTCTTGTGCCTCTGGTTGTGTTTTTGGTGTGATTCTAGGTCTGTAAGTGTGTTTCTAACAATGATGTGGTTGAGATTTTTGTTTGAGTCAAAAATCTTGATGTTTCTATTGTTCAAAAGTGTAATCTTGGTTTGAGTTTTGTAAAACTTTCTAAAATAGTGGAAACCAGGCTTAGGTTGTCTTGGTAAACTAGATATAGCTATATGATTGAGTGAACACGTATAAAAACAATTGCCAAATTCTCTTTCCCTTATCTTGCTCACATTAAAATCTGAAGAAAATCAAGCAAATCAATCTTTGTTGTGTTAGCATGTGTTTTTATGTAATCTAGTAGTGTAATCTTGTTAGAAATATTGTTTGGAACAAATCTTGTGTAAGAAAGCATGTTGTTTGAGTGAGATTCATGAATTCTGCATTCTACATAATTTCCCAGTATTTTAGCATATTTTAGCATGTTGATTCATAGGTGTTGTGTTCTCATTCGTGCACAACTTGCAAGGGTGTTGATTCGTCCATGAATTTTTGACTTGCAAGCACAAACCACTGCAAAAGGTTGATTCAAGTGGTTTGGTCTCTCAATAGCTTGAAGGATGCAACTGAAGTAGGTTGCACTTTTCTTTGTTGGTTGGCTCGTTAAGATGGAGTGAGTGTGGTATGTATTGTGTTCACGTTTGATGTGTGGTTTACTGGATGGTTTCTTTGTCTATGTTAGTAGCATGTCTAAAGTCAGTGCTATAGTCAATTTGCCTTGGTTAGTTTGTGTTTGAACCATGCAGCCCAGGTGTTTTTGTTATTCACTCAGTGAAGAATTTTGTCTAGTTTTCAATTGGTGAAGTTGCAGATGATTGACACCTATAATGTTTATTGATGTGGTTGGATGTAACGCTAAATTGGTGAACACAACAGGGTGTGTTGCTCGAAGTGATGGCAGTTATTGATTAAGGTCGTACCCAACCAAATAAAACAATGTAAATGCAGTACTCAGGAATTAACCCAAGGTCATCTCCAAGTGACCATTATTTTCACTCAAAGGTTCCAGATTCAACAAGGGGGGGTTGGTTTGGCATATTCAGTATTAAACACAAAATTAACAAAACGTAATTGCAAAACTTAATTAAACAGATTTCAAAACGTATTGATTCCTTAATTCAACTAAAATTTCACCAATCACAGATTACACAATTAATTGTTCTATCGAACTTGCTCCCATGAAACCCGAAATTAATCAATTAAGCGATAATTAACACAAGTTACATATGTCATTAAGCCAAGCATACTTCAAGCAATTAACACCCACATATTAAGCATACCATGAACGACCCACACTCATTAAGTATGATTAAAAGTCGCTTTAGGTGCAGAAACATGAAATTAAGATTAAGCATCCATAAATTTCGTATTTTTTACCATGAAAACGCAACTTGAAGAAAGGCAAACCAGAACAAAATTTCAAAAAGAACAACAAGCTCATGGTTTCATTTCAATTATTCAAGGAATCAATACCAAAAGCTTACCTAGACATGGAATTCGAAAAACAATTCAAACAAATACGAAATTGCATTAGAAGAGTAGGGAAAGAGTGAACAAACACACATTTTTATTGATGGGGACGAAAACGCTAAGTTGGGTGGTGCTCCAATGGTCTCAAATCATCCAAAACGAAAAACCCTAAATGGGTGTTGCTCTTAGAACATCAAAAATTGAATGGGAAGAAGAGAGTGTGCTCTACTCTAAGGAAACCCTCAAAAAAACATGGTCACATCACCACAGTTGCTTATAATTACAAAACTATCATTCTGCCACTCAGAATTACAAAATGCCACTATGGGTTAAAAATGGTGGCCCAATGACGTGGAGACGTTAAATGACATGGCACATACGTGGCAATGATGTGGAAACTCTCTCTTCATCTTACGATTAATGTCCAAGCTCCAAAATTTGCTCCACAAAATACCTAAAAACAATTAGAAACAAAAATTAGACCAATTAATACCAAATTACTCAAAATTCAAAATAATGGCCTAGTGAAGCCCAATTGAGGAAAATGCACTAACAAAAGACAATTAAGCACTAAACAACCCTTAAGATGGGTACAAAAAGGTAATGGAATAAGGGAAAATAGTGACTCATCAGTTATCACTAGTTTTGTTAGGGCATGTTCGATGGAAAAAATTTGTCTAATGTGGTGCTACGTTCTTTTGTTGTTGTGTAGGTTGTTTGGTGGTTCCACATGGATTCAATTTTGTTATCAAAAGAAATAAATTGATCCAGTCCAACGTGATACAAGATCCCAGAACCTACAAACTCATGATGTGCATTATTGAAATTAAGGTGCTGGCTGAATCAGATTACGTTTGGACGCTTGATTGGTGGTCTTGTTTCGGTGCAACAATTTTTCCCAGTTGAATTCGATGCCAACCATTAGAAGTAGTTATATAGTGTTCATGCAATTTTTGCTTTCTAATTTTGTGGTCTAATTGATTCAAAGAAAAGGAGTTTTAATCTTTCAAACAATTTTATATAGCCAATTCAACCCCCCACTTCTTGGCTTAAACTACCATTTCATTACTTACAATTGATTTCTAGAGCAAGGTTCTTGAAAGTTATTCATGTTTGATCTTAAATCTTTCTGAAATGGCTAAAAATAAGCTTCCTTTTGCAAATGGTGCTTTTATTCATAGGCAACCTATGTTTATTGGTATTAACTTTCAGTTTTGGAAAATTATAATGAAATTTTTAATGGATTAATTGACCAAGGGATTTGGGATGCAATTGTGAATGACCCTTACACTTCTAAGCATGTTGCTGAAAATAGGCAGGTGGACAAGCCTTGAACTAAATGGACAAAAGAGAAAAGGAAAAGAGCTCAATATGATTAAACTTCAAAGAACATCCTCACATCATCATTGAACATGGATGAGTTCTTTAGGGTCTCCCAGTGCAAAAGTGCAAAAAAGGACATGTACATGAAGTCACACATGAAAGGACGAATGATGTCAAGTGAGTAAGGAAACATGCCTTGATACAGGCCTTAACCTGAAACAAATGGAAAAAATCTAAAACGAACTCGAAAGAGAACAACTAAGCTTTGATTACAATATGAAGTAGGATCGTCTCAGATTTGGAGTGAATTTGGGTCTCAGATGAAGTTGGGTATGAACCATAGAACGAATGGGGGAAAAAGCAAGACAAGAGAAAAAGCTAAAAGAGCAAAAAGAGCAAGAGCTCAAAGAAACAAAAGAGCAAGAGCTCAAACAAAAGGAAGAGAAAAAGCAAAGAGAAAGAGTAAAGACAGAGATGAGAGCCAAATAGGACGCATAACTACAAGAGAAAGAAAGAAAAGAGAACAATCAGCGAGAGAAGGAAGAAGAAAAACAAAGGGAGAAACAAGTGAATGAGTCTCTCCTCACACCCCTGACATGCACGATTGAGATGAAATCCTTAAAAGGGGATTACAATACTTTGAACCGTTGTTCCCATGCACATCATGATTTAGCATTTTCATTAGGAAAATTCATTAATCAATCTCTTTTTGTCTTGATGTCTAGGAAAGACTAGTACATTAAGGAGCAATGGCATAAGTAATGTGATGAAAAAGAGATGATAGAAAAAGAAGAAACAAGATTGGACAAATATGAACCTATTGTTAAAACTATGTTGGTTTATTTGTCATGTCGTGAACATATTCCAAGACTTTTTCTCTCTTCTATGGTTCATTTGAGTGTTCTTTGTTGTTTTCTTGTCAATAAAGCAATTGTGTTAAAACTCTTAGATGTGTTTTGCAAGTTGGTCTTTGACCCTGAAGGAAAATCTCTAAGCATATTGATAATAAGAGATTGGCCTCTTCCAAGATTCCAATCTCATTTTAGATAGCATTGTTTTTGTTTTTTTGTTTCTTCGTAGACTATTATGGGTTTACATGCTTTCTGCACTGATGTTTGTGTGTTTGTTGTAGATAATAAAGCGCTAAAATTTGAGGTTGAATTTTTTTCTAACTCGGAGACAATGATGGAGGCATGGCTTGGACCGTTACTTGGATTTCATAGCAGTTGAAGGAATCATGTCCAAGACCTTCAAAGATATCTCATATTAGCTTTGGATAGTAGAATAAGAACTCTTTTTGTATTTTTTTTGTAATCTTAATGTTTGGGCCTTATTGGATTATTAGCTGTGTAGGGCTTTTTTGGTGTGTTGGCCCATACAGTACAAAAAAAAAACTAAAATTACCGACAAAATTTTATCGACGGATATGTTTTAGTCCGTAAATTTGAATTACTGAGGGATTTTACCAACGGATTTTTATAGTTTAATTACCGACAAAAAAATTCGTCAGTAACAGATTTCATTTGTCGACAGAAAAATCTGTCGGTAATTCAAATATTTTTTACCGAAAAATTTACCGATGGATTTATCTGTCGGTAAAAAGAACGGGAAATTTACCGCTAAAATTTGTATTGCCGACAGATTATTCTGTCAGTAAAATTTGTCGATAATTTAAAATATTTTTATTGACAGATTAATCGGTCGGTAAAAGAAGCGAGAAATTTTCCGCCCAAATTTGTATTGTCAACAGATTTTTTCGTCGGTAAAATTCGTTGGTACTTACATAACTTAAAATCCGTCAATAATTTAAATTTTTTATATTGACAAATTTATCGACGAATAAATTTGTCGGTAAAAGGAGCGGGAAATTTCTCACCCAAAGCTCACCTTCAAAGGAGGAGGAGGAGGAGGAGGAGGAGGAGGAGGAGGAGGAGAAGAAGAAGGAGGAGGAGGAG
>Ga0209589_1008397_pt1 | contig 16110 bp, 7 predicted proteins | sample CowpeawhiteBW_FD_187525 | JGI IMG/M metagenome (GOLD analysis project Ga0209589, IMG submission 187525) | Root nodule microbial communities of legume samples collected from California USA - Cow pea white BW (SPAdes) (version 2) | ecosystem: Host-associated > Plants > Roots > Nodule | place: USA... | reverse complement strand
TAAGATGAAAAATATAATTGAAATGCAAATGAGTTTCATGACAAACCAAATAATTAGAATAAATAAAAAATAATATATATATATATATATATATATATATATGTGTGTGTGTGTGTGGTTATTTAATTAATTAGGAATATTTTAATAATTTAAACGGGGACGGGTAATATGGCGGGGATATGTACATCCACATACCCATCCCCATACCCAATTGAAAAAGTCGGGGATTCTCCATACCCATACGCATACCCAGTCAATGCGGGGATTCCCCGTCAAAACGGAGACGGGTTTGGGCAATACCCATGAGACGGGTTTATTTGTCATCTCTATATACATGAACATTTGTATTAATTAATTAGAATAAGGTAGTTTTTTCATATTTGTTGATGACAATCATGTGTGAGACCATGGAAATAAACTTTCCATCCAAAAATGGATGTGCCTCAATGCAAAATTATATGATGGATCAATTATCCTAATGATGAACACATCAAAACCTTCAAAACTTACGAGATCTTGTTTTTCGAAAACAAATATTATTTTTTGTAGGATAACATTTAAGAGGACAACATTGTAGTGATATTACAAATTATCACTTAATTAAATTAATTTGTTTTGAACCTTTTCCATTAAGTTCAAGGTTTAAAAGGACAATATTGTAGTGGTATCAAATATTTTAGCTACTCCAATCATTGTCTAGTGTATTTAATCCAATGGTCCAGTTAGTTCTAGACACATATTTATTAAGAAATTACATCTCTGATTAGTGACCAAAACAAGCATAAATCCAAATGGTTCCATTTATTTGGATTTGGTTATCATTCATTGCGCATGAAATATATTCATTGAAACACCTCGCATCATAACTTTAATTACCTACCAGTTTATCATTCACTACGCATGAAATATATTCATTTAAACAAGTGAAGCTAATGAAACAATACACTTCATTATCACAATGTAAGTAATTATTATGAGACTCAGTATCAGAATAAGTTGTTTCAACTCTTCACCAAAAATTCTCTCTATCAAACATTCCGTAAATAAAAACAAAAAAACAAAAAGAGTCATGTAGAACTAAATATAGTTTAACCACAAAGGAGAAGTCCAGACATGCAATGTCAATAAGAGTTATTCGATTGCAATTTTCTATTTACACTCATTTTATACCAAAATATTTCACCACATAGTATCTTGGAAACTAATTTTTCATTATTATGTATAATGAAATAAATTTATTATTTGTTTCTTCTTATGAAGAGGACAAGAATGGGAGAAAGGAGAAACTCATATTTTCATTATTGTTAATGGGGTGTATGATAACACTCGTGCTTAGTATTGTATTACACTTAGGCACGTGTTACACTTAGGCATGTGTCATGTACAACTATTCTATCTATAATACAACTGTCATCTTGTACTTTTGTATTCTGATTAATACTCTTGGATTTCTTATAGAGTTTACGAAAGATCTTTAAAAGGTTCATATCTATATAATATAATCATCAACCTTTTAAACACAACATACAACATTGTTAATCCAAGTAGATCCTATTGTGAGAATACATCTTGATCTATTTGTCACTTGATTTTTTGATTTTTTTTGATTTTGATTTTGATTTTTTTAATTTTTTTAAAACTTTTTAGATGTAAACGTGTCAACCTAGTAGCGTGCCATGTGTCACTTTGTGATTTTTTTTAAACTTTTTTAATTTTTTTTAAATTGTCCACGTATCAACCTAGTAATGTGCCACGTGTCAAAGTTCATGTTCTATATTCAATTTGGTCCCTATATTTGTTATTTTTATTCAATTTAGTCACAATTTTTGTTAACATTAACCAATTTGGTTTATCTCCAAATTGAAACCAAATTTATTTTTTATATTAAAATTCACATTTTTTATTAAATATTTTTATATAATATATTAAAATTCACATCATTATAACTTTGATATAAAAATTAAATTTGATCGCATCTTCGATAGGGACCAAATTGGTTAATGTTAACAAAAATTGGGACTAAATTGAATAAAAATAACAAATATAGGGACCAAATTGAATATAGAACATTGACTTTGACACGTGACACGCTACTGAGTTGACACGTGCACATTTAAAAAAATTAAAAATAAATAAAAATAAATAAAAAAAACCACGAAATGACACGTGGCACACTACTAGGTTGACATGTGTACATTTTAAAAAAATAAAAATAAATAAAAAAATAAAAATAAAAATAAAAATAAAGTTCAAAAAAACCAAGAGGTAACACGTGACAGTCACTGTTCGAGCCGTTAATGATTTAAACAGTATTAGCAAAAAAGGATCCAATTGAAAAAAATTGACGAAAATTGAGACCTATTTGAACACAAAACCAAAATTAAAATTTATTTGAAAAAACTTAATAAAAATTGAAAAAAAAAAGTATTTAAACCATAAATATAAAACAGTAAACCCATTGATACCATATTTCATTAAGATCTATATTGTACAAGTAATATTGTCTTGTCTTGTAGTATAAAAGATAACAACTCTAGTTTTTAACTAAACAATATTTGTTACGAGAAGCATTACATTAATAACGAAAATAATATTTTTACATAGTTTGTTGACACAATTTTGATATATTTATAAAATTAATTTTGAATAATTTTTTGTAAGTGGTGACTGAATTCCTTTTTTATTTTCATGGTGGGTTCAAATTTCCAATGGCATGGCAGGAAAAATTTGAACAAATTATGAAAATACATAATTGTGTTTGGACGGAGGATTTCAACAATTTCAATAAATTAAAATAGGTTTAATTACTTAGATGATATCTACTTTGGTAGGGGCGTGTCAATTTGGTATCCGTTGTTTAAAAAGTGTCAATCGTCCCTATTTTTGAAAAGTGATTCAATTAGGTTCTTTTTCGACAAAAATAATTAACGCCTTAATAGTATGTCACATGTCATTCTATGTTTTTTTTTTTTTCAAATTTTTAATTTTTCTTCTTTTGCAAAATCTTTTTGTTGCCATGTGTGCTGGTGTGGCAAATGTCATTGTTCTAATTTCAATTTAGTCTCACTTTTTGTCTTTGGTTCAATTTTGTTCCACTTTTTTTTTTAATAATTAAAGTATATTTTTTTATTCTCCTTTTTATAAGATTAAAACTAATTAAGTATAAATATTTTTACAAAATTAAGTATTGATATTTACATTAAAATTTAGTGATAAAAAATGTTATACTAATAGAACAATATACTCAGTCACTTTTTTTTTTTTAAATAAAGCAATATTGTGTCTCTTAAATTTAAGACCAAATCTATTATTTGTTTAAATGTTATACTAATATTTTTTTTATTAAAAATTACTTTTTAAAATATTATATTATTAACCCATATTTTGTCGATGTGTTCTTTGACCACTAAATTTTAATATAAATATCAGTACTTAAATTTATAAAAATATTTATACCTAATTAATTTTAATCTTATAAAAAATGAATTATAAAAATATATTTCACTTATTAAAAAAAATTGGGACAAAATTGAATTAAAGACACAAAAGTAGGGACTAAATTGAAATCACGACGATGATATTTGACACATGTAGCATTGTCCTACCATGTGGCATTAACATTGTTACGTGTCACAATAAAGAATTTACAAGTGACAACAATAAAAACTCGACCTGACCTGGTTCGACCTTTGACTCTGTTTGGGCCAACTTGACTTGACGTTCATCTCGACTTTACTTGACCTTCGGCTCAACTTATCCAACTTGACATTCTTCTCGACCTGGCATGACCTTCAATTCTAAATGGCTGACTCGACCTTCAGCCCAACCTAACCCGACTTGACCTTTTACCTGACCATGTTTGACATTCGACCTGACTCGACTTGACATTCGACCCGAACCGAATCGTCTCAACCTTTTGTCTGGGCCGACTCGACTTATTGGACCTGTATATTTTTTTTGTCTTAACCAATGAGCAATTCCACAATTTAGGAGGAATTTCAATTCCTTCTTTTTTTTTATTGAATTTTAAATTCTATTTTTTTAGTTATTTGAAATACCTTATTAAAAATTTTCAAATTCAATTTCTTTTAAATTTGCTCCTCAAAACATATTATTTTCCTATAAGAATTTTAAATTCTCCAAATAAATGAATTATTTTCTTAAATTGCCTCATCCAAAACACACTGTAACATTCCACTCCTTCATTTTGTTATGGATTTTTTTACCCTTATAAGCTATTTTTAAATTTTATTTACTTGAGTAGACGATTAAGAAATTGCTTTCCCGAACTAGAACCTTTTACTGGTCAAGTACAATTTCTTTTGCTAAATATTGATTTTTTATCAATTTTTTTTCGTAGTTTTGCATATATTTTATGGTTGGAATTATAATTTTTTAAAGACAATTATATGCAAATTTTTTTCTTGTGTTATTTTATTAAAAAATTGTAATATGTTACAAACCCGTATGAATTTGGATTTTAAAATTATTCTTTATTATTTGTTAATATACATTTATTACTAACCTTTTTATTTAAAAAACTAAACATTTTAGTACAAGAAATTTATTTATTTTTAATTATTAACTTTAATTTAAATAATTATAACTTCAATAAATAATTATCCAATTTGAATTTAAATTTCTTTAACATGATACCTTCTGTATTTTAATTTTTTTTTAAATTTTTTTATGAAATTTACTATTTTCCTATATTTCAAATATATATATATATATATATATATATATATATATATATATATATATATATATATATATTCTAAATAAAACTGTTTTAAAAATAATTCTATACTTTTTAAATATTTTCTTTAAATGTTTTTTTTATAAATAAACTTAAATGCTTTAAATCTATATTACTAATTTTTAACTTTACATCAAAATTCTTTTAAAATATTTCCACCTACAATTTTTGTTTTATTTTTACTAACTTATTACATTACATAAATTATTTTAACCAAATAAATATACATTTATGAAAATTAATTAAAAAAAACATAATTACAATATTTTATTATGATAATTTTTCTATTACGAATATATTTAAAGTATCTTATTTATTATAATCATTCATTTATTTCCGATTAATTTATAAATATTAAATTAAATATATTTTTTAAATTTATATTCACACAAAATTATAAATTTTTAATAAAGTAATTTATTATAAATATAAAAATCTATAAAACTATAGAAAATATTGTTAAGAATTTGTTCATCAGAAAATAGGATTTCAAGAGCAAACAACTTGCAAAATTAGAAAAATTAAATGTTGAGAATTTAGTCTTTCACAAAAGGAAATTGTACATAGACAGTAGAAGGGTCTAGTTTGATGATTTCACTGTTATGATTGTAATGTTTTTCAGTTTGTGAAGGTGATTTTGATGTGTTGTAGTTGAACAAAGTTTCAAAAAGAATGAAGGGGCAAGTACTTATACTTAAAGTGATTTTATGGTTTGAGTTGTTTTTATTTTGAAAGATGTTCTTATTTGATTGTGTTGTTGATTTTTTCTTTTTCAAGATAGGATCGTAGAAGTTATGACGATAAAGTCTGATACTTGGTGCACATAATACAATTAAGTGGCAAGCAATTTATTATTTTTTGTACAGCTTTTCAATGTTGTTAAATTATATGATGACACGAAGCAAACATTTCAAATACAATATAAAGTTACTCCCATTCAACCAAACACGTAAGTGGTTTGCTTGTTCTACTTGTGTGAGTGTTGCACATATTAGTGTGGAATCATTCTTGTAAGTGTTAAATATGTTTTTATCCTTTAAATTTCAGTGAATTTTAAAATTAGTAAATTTCAAAATTTTTGACAAATTTAGTCATCCATCTTTTAAAATACGTGGATTTAGTCATTTTAATCAAGCGCGTTTAATAATAATATTTGACTTAATATTAAAACAAAATGTGTCATACAGTATAAACAACTCAAATACAATCTTAAAATGTCTACAAAACATCACATAAACCTGACAAAACTTGATTGAAATGACTAAATGTACGTATTTCGAAAGATGAAGAACTAAACATAGGCGCTATGGTGCCTGTATGTACACATTTTTTGAATTATATTAATAATTAATGATATTGTAATGTTATTAAGTTAATGAAAAAAATAAAAATATATTTATAAAAATTAAAGTGAAATGTAGGAAGAAAATATGAGAAAAATAATTTTATAAAAACTTGTAAAAGTAACTGTTAATTTTTAAAATTTTAATAAATAATTAAATTGTAAAAGGTAAAGTTGTAATTATGAAATGTGGATACAAAAGAGGTAGACATGTCAAAGTGAGCCAACCCGGCTCACACGGGTTGGCTCACCACGAGCCGGGTTGAAAATAAGTGAACCCAACCCGGCTCACTTTTTGGTGAGCCAAAAATTTTGTAACCCGGCTCAACCCACCACGGGTTGGTGGGTTAAGTGGGTTGACTCACCAACCCACCTAATTTTTTTTTTAGTATTCAAATATTTAAATAAATTTTTAAGTAACCCATGAGATGACAATCATAGTAAAATCAAGAACCAATGTTTTGATCATGCTCACTACCAATATATGAAGAATTATTTCCAAGAAAGTATCCATTAGTCTAAGAAAGCAGGACTAATATTATAATTTTCTGTCATTCTATTCAACAAAATATAAATAAAAAAACTATACATTTTTTTCATGCTAATTTAGAAAAAATCGTTTATAAGACGGTTACTTGAGTAATCATTATATTCAACAAAATATAAATAATAAAACTATACATTTTTTTCATGCTAATTTAGAAAAAATCGTTTATAAGACGGTTACTTGAGTAATTTACTATAAAGATTATAGTTAAAGATTAAAGTATCAACATATATATAACTTGACAATCAAATTAATTAAACATTCAAACTATTTAAATATAATTAAGCAACATTCTAGGATTTAAAAATATGAAATTGTGAACAAATATAATAGGAGTAGTAAATAATTATTAAAAAAATTAAAAAATATTAAAAGAAAATTAAAAAAAAATTAAAAAATTGTGAAAATATGTTGGTGGGTTAAGTGGGCCAACCCACCTTCAACCCGGTTCGAACCCGTGGATTAAGTGAGCCGGGTTGAGTTCAACCCACTTTTGAAAAAGTTGAATTTTTTTCAACCCAACCCGACTCGAACCCGTGGTGAGCCAGGTTGACTCACGGGTTCAAACCCATCTTGACATCTCTAAAAAGAGGGAATCCTCTTTATATATAATTATAGATTATAATAATTACTTTATTATCAGAAAAACATGGATATAGAGCTCTTATTGCTTATTATTCCACTTTATTTTTTCAATTTTTTATTTAAATAAGTTTTGATTTCTCTTCTTCTTCTTAAACTACAAACTGTAAACCAAACATGTCGTCCAACATTACTAGGAAATTTAGTTAGTAATAAAAACGAAAACATAAATCATTTCTCAAAATTTGCCCCTTTGTTATATTCTTTTTTTTTTTTTCACTTTAGCTTTCCCTCCACGTTCACTCGGACCAACGGTATTAAAGTTCGCCCCTGTGGCGCAGGTCTTATCCTTCGCACCCCCGGAACCCGCTAAACTAAAAACTGATCGCTCCAACTTCAACTTTGGCTACTACCACCCTGTTGTCACTAAACTTTCTCTGAGGTACTCTTTTTCACTCTCATAAACTCATACAAATTATTCATATGCTTCTGCTTCTCTTTATTCTTCGCTCCGCAATTTTCGTTTTCACTATCAAAGTTTTCGCTCCTCAAAACCCTAATACCATCCACATAGTTGACTTCGTTTGAATTTCCCCGTTCTTATACTCTGATTTCGCTGCTAAAACTCTTCATACCCTGATTTTGCCCTAGATTGTTCATAGTAGCAGCGTGTTTTCTGGTTTGGAAGCCAAATTGTATTGATTTTTGAATTTCCATTTGTGGAGGATTCGGTCATTTCATCTGACTGTGAGAGCTGCAGTAACTTCATACGAATACGCTTAATTGTATTATCTTTTAATGCTATCGTGATTTATATAGTACCTTGTCTTCTGTTTTATAAAAAAACCGTTGCTGTGACTCGAGGAAGTGTGTACAATACTGTGGTGTGTTTGTAATGTGCTTGCGCTTATGGAATTTTTTCATTTGCTTTTGTAGTTTCGGTAAAGGTACGGTTATGACACTTTGAACATGTACATCAAGCAGGTAATTTGATTTTGGAGTTTGTTTATTTAATTTTTGTTACTTTTCACGGTGAGCTAAACTATTAGATTTGACTAGATTCTGTTTTGTATTATGATTCATAAACACTTCCTCTATCATAGACACCACATATTATGTTGATATTTTAATTTTGGAGTTTTCTCTTTGGAAATGGTTTTTTGATGTATTTGCTCGTTTGTGCTTTTAGGTTGTGATCGAAGGTTTTAAGAGTTATCGAGAGCAAATTTCCACAGAGCCTTTCAGCTCTAAAGTGAACTGTGTTGGTAATAATTTTAATGACAATTTTTTAGATCCTATCTTCTATTGATTCTGGAAACTCTTCGACATGTATGATGTGGGCATTTCATTCATAACATGTTATGATGACTGCGAAATGCAACTTTTATTTGAATTCAGACATATTTCCTTAGACTACGTAATAAGGTAGATATAATAGTAGTTAATATTTATCATCAAAATTTGTAAATTATTCATTGTTGCAAATATACATATAATAGTACTTATTAGTTGATATCTAAGAAAGAAGGTTATTCGTCAATATTGTCATGAAAGACTCTACCCATAAAAAAGTGTGAGGGATATGTAAGAAGAAGAATTTTGTGATCCGGTAGTACTTGATTATTAGCTGATACGTTCTCACACCAAGGTAAAGGGTGCATGCGGTATTTTTGGCATAACTGCATTATTTACTCTCTTCACTACCTTCATTTTCATTACTTAGTTTTTTCCACTCTTACACATCATTCCTTTTTCTTAAATTACATTTTAAAGATGAACATCATCTTTTCTTTTAGTTCAAATGATGAACGCATCTAAATTGTATTTATTTTTAATTTAATATATCTGGTATTATTTATTTTTGCAGTTGGTGCTAATGGATCTGGGAAGACTAACTTTTTTCATGGTAAAAAAGACCACCTTTTCTTCTGTGTACAATTTTGAAGTAACTACAGCCAAATCTCCGATCTTCACTTTGCTACACCTTTTTTTTTTCTTTTGTAGCCATCCGTTTTGTATTAAGTGATCTTTTTCAAAACCTACGTGGTGAAGATCGACAGGCACTACTCCATGTATGTCACACTTCATCCATTTATTTATACTTGTAGTTGTCGCCTATATATAATCAACTATAGATTTTGAATATGCTTAAATAAATTATTCTTTGTGCACAGGAAGGAGCTGGACACCAAGTTTTATCTGCTTTTGTGGAGATTGTCTTTGATAATTCAGACAACCGCATCCCGGTAATATGTTGAGGATAATAACTTGTTTTTCTAGTGATCAATATCATGGTTTCATATTTATTTGATGGTGCATATTTTGTGCTAGCTCAGGAGTAATACAGTTAATGACGTGTTTTGCAGTGTTTTTGTTTCATAGAGCTTCTACACCACAATTTCAATTAAATAACCTTTTCAGCTTAAACTGTAAAATTTTGTTAATGGTATTGATGTAATAATTGCATTGCTTTGAACTGATTCTCTTTACTTTCTTTGTCAGACCAAATGTCATTTATTTTTTGTGGGAATAGTGATTTTTGCTTGATAAAATATACTCTACCTTAGCTTCTATCTGTGTTGGTGAATAGGTTGACAAGGAGGAAGTGCGATTGCGGCGGACTATTGGTTTGAAAAAGGATGAGTATTTTCTTGATGGAAAACACATAACGTGAGTTAAATAGAAGTACATTTCAAATATAGTTTGCTTTTATTTTTCACTATTGAGAAAAACTACATATTTTATCATATGTGATTTGGAATATGAGTATTTACCCTGATTCTAAGCATTATGTACTATCTGCAGGAAAACTGAAGTGATGAACTTGCTGGAGAGTGCTGGGTTCTCCCGTTCAAATCCTTATTATGTTGTACAACAAGGAAAGGTATTGACTCTTGGTGGCAGTGCTTGAATTTGGTTTGGGGTTTATTGTTGTTATATTCATACACTTTGAAGTTGATTTCTAAACTTGTTCCATTATATATTGCATAGATAGCATCATTAACCTTGATGAAAGACTCTGAAAGACTGGACTTGCTGAAGGAAATTGGTGGTACTAGAGTTTATGAGGAGAGGCGCCGTGAAAGTTTGAAAATAATGCAGGAAACTGGTAAGTTTATGATTTTTTTTTTTTTAAGTTCATGATTTATCTAGTCTTTCCTATTTATTTATCATTCAGTTTTTGAGTTCATGATTTGTAATCTACTTTTAATAATAAGGTTATTCTTCTAAAATTACCACATGGCACTTTCTCATAATTTTCTTTTCTAAATTCTGGAGTTAAGAAATGGATTATGATTTTTAATGAAATATCACATTCTTACACACACAATAAAGAACAATGAATATACACATTAACATAATGTCCATTTAGTACTTTCTTTACTTACCTGTAGATTTATACTTGCCAGACCTGACAATTTTTTACAAGTTTATCATAAAACTGAATTGTTGTGTATATATATGATAAGTATCAGCGTTAGTACACTAGTGGAAACACATGCACTATACCCATGCATGTCCACTCTTTTCTTACTATAGCAAAAGCTTTATTAAACTATAAAATGATTTTTAATTATTGAAAAAAATATTAATAAACTATAAAATAAATTTCACAAAAGGGTAAGTATAAAAATAAATTATTCTTATAATTTTATTATAGGTAATCCTTTTATTGTGTAAATGGTTTTTTTATTATGAGTAATTATTTGACTTCAAAAAAGTAGTTACTAAAAGGTTAAAACTGAAAAAAATGTGTACACAAAAAAGGAGAATCCCCTTTATTAATGGTATAGATACACATTCTTGAAAGTTTCGATAGAAGAATTTGAAAATTTATTTTATTATACTTGATTTTTATATTCATAATGCATTTGAATTTTATTGTTACTAGTTATTGACAAAAGGAACACATTGAGAACTTGTTTGATACAAATAATTAATAACTTTCTATAAATAAATAATAAAAAAATTATATATATATGTATGTATTATTTTCTATTTTATGTGATTTTATTTATTGTGAAAATATGATGATTAAATATATTTTTTATTCTACATTGTCTTGAAGTTATGTTATAATAAAAGGTTTAATTATATAGAATCAATCATTCTAAACTTTTAAAGCTTAATTGTACGGATGATTCCCACTATATGTTAATCTCTTTCCTATTTGTTATTTTTTCTCCACCATATTTTTTTTTTTAGCTTTTTTACATCCGTGTTGAATTTTGTATTGTGACATAAAAGTATTATTAGAGGTAAAGTAGGAAAACAATTTATGTACACAAAATGGGGGATCCCCGTCATATATTATTATAGATTATAGACAAATGTGGGAATCCCCATTATATATTGTCATAGATTATATTGTTTTTATGTAATTTTGATGTATATGGTAAATTATTTATTCAATGCAATAAGATTATTTTTTTGAAACAACTCAGAAGTAGTGAAGGTTAATTAAACTATTAGTTGCATTTGAATGTATTCAAAATTTTCTAACTTTGAGTTTAAAACTGATTGTTGTTATAATGTTAAAAAATTATGATGTATCAAATGGATTGTAAAATAAAATTTTGTTAATTTATTTGAATTAAATTGATAAATTGATTACTATTAATGAATAAATATATTAATTGGTTTTAAGTATCTTGTTGGGATGAGATTAAAAAGAGATTTTATTAGCCTTCAAATTCTTACCTTTAATTTTCTTTCTACGAAATTCAATTTAAATTAAGTTTGATTAGATTAATACTTTTTTTTTTACTTGTGAAAAGAATTCTTTGGTTTAGGGTAGGTAAACATAATTTATTTTTTAATCAATCATTTCGTTTGTATGTGTATATGTATGCAGGTATGTTTGTGTGTAATTGATGTAATATGAAAAATATAGTAAATTATAAATTAACTTTTTAAACTTAATACTTAAACATTTTTAGGAATGAAACGTTAATTTTCTATTTGCTTGATAATTATATATGTGAAAAAGAAATAACTAATGCGTCAAGATCAATAAAAGTGGCTAGGTTAGTTTTGTAATTAATGATAGCATAAATTCAATTTTTATTCTAAGTATACCCTTATTGTTAAATGTTTGAAATAGTGAGTGCCCTACTTTTTATATAGAATAAGTGAATTCCTAGTAAATCGACTTTACAATAAATTATGGGCATAAAAGAGATTTAATAGCAAGTAGGTTTGAAAATGAGTCATTGTTTCTTGTACATAGGGCCAGAGGTAGTATTAATTTAATCCTCTAAGTATTGCTATTAAGTTCTTCCAATAAAGAATTAAAAAGTGTATAAAATATTATTTTGATTTGTAATAATTAGATAAAAGAACTATTTTTATTATGTGAGATACATTTTATATTGTAAATTTATAACTGAATAAGTTAGTATCAAGTTTTTAAGATTCCAAACTCATTTTAGTATTTTATGATAATCTATATATATATATATATATTAAAAGTAAAAAAAATTGACTTAATATCATCATTGTTTGTAAATAATGGATAATATGAAAATAAAGTATTACATTATAGTGTTTATTACAACATATAGTGTTTATTATTCCTGTTATTCTCATGCATTTTTCTGTTATACAGGTAACAAAAGAAAGCAAATAATCCAAGTTGTACAGTATTTAGATGAAAGGCTGAAGGAACTAGATGAGGAAAAGGAGGAACTTAGAAAATATCAACAGCTTGACAAACAAAGAAAATCATTAGAATATGCTATTTTTAGCAAAGAAGTTCAAGATGCTCAGCAGAAACTTACAGAGGTTTTGGGTTAAATCTTATCTCATAATTATTTGCACAATTTCTTACTGTTGGACTTATTGGTTTTTTATTTTTGGTGATTATTCTTTTGGTTTGGTTCTTCAAAATCACAAGTATATAACTAAAGATAAGACAATGAAAGTTTAAATAAATTTTTATGGATCTGTCATTTTATGTTTTCATGAGCGTTCATCTCTGCAATCATTGCTTGTTGCCGAGGATAGGAAAGAACAAAAGGAAGGTGCCAACCTTTGATAACTAAAAATTATAAATAGGATGTGAATTATTAATAGAAAGAGTACCTTTTCAATGGGCAACGGGCCAGGTTGAATCACCATCACTAGGAGCCATGGTATTGACCAATGATTGAGAAGAACTTTAGGAAGATGATTCATTTTGGAGCATTGGACTGGTCATTTGGGTTCTGTATTGGTAGGTAATGAGAGGAGGTGATGATGGTTTAGAAGGATTTTGATTAGGACTGGGATTGTCAGAAGCACTAGGAATAATGGACTCATCTAATGGCATAGGGAGGACATGCTAGGTTGAATGGACATCTTGAAGAGATGAAGAGAAGTAAGAAGTCTGTTTAAAAATTGTGACATTAGCAGACACAATACTTCTTGGTTTTAGGAGAGTAATACCGATACCCTTTTTGAAGCTTAGAATAGCCTAAGAAGACACATTTAAAAACACGAGCATAGAGTTTATCTAATAGTAGAGACAAATCATGAACAAAACATTCTTATGATCAATCATAATATTGAGTGTCAAATATTTATTGTTCAGACATTTTTAATCCCTTTTCTGTTATTCTGATTTCTATAATTCAATGATTGTCACCTTGTTTTAGATAGAAGATGTTCGGGCCAAGGTTTCTGAAACATCAGCAAAAAAGTATAATGATGTTCTTGATGCCCATGAGAAATCCAAAGATTTAGAGAATACATTAAAAGATGTATCAAAAGAACTTCAAAACTTTAACAAAGAAAAAGAAGCTATTGAAAAGCGACGAACAGTGGCGCTAAAGAAGCACACAGAGCTTGAGCTTGATGTCAAAGACTTGCAAGAGAAGATCTCTGGAAACATCCGAGCGAAGGTACTAATTTGAAGAAGACCTTTTGTGAGTTGTTTTTGATGGGATTGTTTTGTACACGGCTCATTTTTTACCTACATGCTTTCAGGAAGATGCTGCAAGACAACTGGAGATACTTGAGAAAGAAATTCAAGATTCAACCATTGAACTGGGCAAAATCATTCCCTTACACGAGGATCAAATTCAGAAAGAAAAAGACATTGCCATGCAGTATGTTTATGGTTGTACTTGTCTTTTATATGCTTGAATCAGCTTACTGTATCTAATCTAACTCTCCTAGTTTATGTTCTCTGACTCATTGACATGGTAGTTATGTATTTTAGTGCACTCTATTATACTGGATTAATCTTATCTTTTTTAATGTCTCATTTAGGGATAATCTTGGATTAGGTAGGATATAGGATAGTAAAATATATCTTTTAATCTTTAACATGCTTGTACTGCTTTCAACAAAAGAAATATAATATTGAAATTCATTTGAAGATGGGACAGGGGAAGGTCCTCATAACTGAACTTAAATTCTAATGGTGAAGTGTATTTAGTTGTAGATAAAGGAGAGTGTAACCTGTGCGATTTGCCAATACAGGAAGCAGAACAAAAGTAACTAATGTCTTTCTTTGTTGTGGGTTTAGTTATAATTACAGAAATAATGACCATATCTTTATAATTGCAGAAATAAAGAACATGTATGTAACATTTATTTGCTTTTATTCTACTATCATGTCTATATTATTTGAGGAAACCAAATCTGCTCTATTTATTGTATTGATTTTAGTTTCCCAACATAAATAAATGACCAGTGCTATCATAGCTCAAGGTTTCAGTTCAATGCTTCTTTTTATCTTATATTTTAACGTGGTATCTAGAGCCTCTTGTAAATTGTGCTTGCTCAGTGGGCCCACTGTTTTTGGAGGAATTTTTTAGTAAACCCTTCTGTTCCATTCTAGGTTTTGCCACTGTTCTTGACGGCAGTATTTTTTGTCTCCGATGACATTTTTTTCTCTCTGGCGAAGAACGTATTGTTGGGATTGCGTTGTGCTAATCTACGCCACTGGACAAATCACAGCTTAAGAAAGCCACCCACATCCCCTCATATTCACACGCACAGTTGCATAGCTGCATGCCTCTTGCTGGAATGTGCCAGTGAATGCAGCAGTGACTGAGTACCAACCACCAGTGCATATCTCATCCAGGTTGCCTCGTCGTCCCCTGTACCCCTGCAGTTTCTGCTCCGTCAGAGCTGATTTGGTGTTTTGATCTTAGTTTTCTCTTGCCCTCAACTTTAGTATTTTTTTAGGTTCTGAAAAATGGCTTCCAGCAGTAACCCTGCATCCCTAACAAATTCCCCCATCTTCTCTAATTGCCATGCTACTATTGAGAAGAAGGAAAAGTCCTATCTTCGGCCGCTGTTTGCCGTCATTGTGTTCCTCAAAGTTAAGGTTTGGTGTGCTTGGAGGAGTGCGACCCCCCTTGTAGTTGTGTGACTAAAAGGTTCACGATGTGCTGTCATCTGTCAACCCCACACCAGATACTGTGTTGCATGCTCAACCTTCCCAGTACAAAATCAGATCGGACCACTGTTCAATGTCTTTTGGGCACATTTCTTACCCTTTTTTATTTTATTTTTTTCTGGTTCGACACACTTAGATAGCTGGCCAAGGCTCTCTCTTCACGGCATAGGGTTTTTACCTCTATACTCATTAATGTTTGTGGCACTGTCTCTGGAATGACTTCTATTATTTCTGCTTCTTACTTTTCATCTACTCTTACCATTACCAAAACAAAACTCAACTGGAAGAACCACTTATCTTGGTTTGCTTCTGTGGAGCTATGGTTCCATGTCCTTCTTCATCAATTTTTTCACATGATTCAACATTAGATTGGCCTATTACACTTAGGAAAGGTATTCAGCCCACTTGTAATTCGTATCTTGTAATTTCTTGAGTTATCGTTGTCTATTTGCCATCTATTGTTTCTTTTTTTTTTTTGGTTTTGTTACCAC
>Ga0209589_1008396_pt1 | contig 16111 bp, 11 predicted proteins | sample CowpeawhiteBW_FD_187525 | JGI IMG/M metagenome (GOLD analysis project Ga0209589, IMG submission 187525) | Root nodule microbial communities of legume samples collected from California USA - Cow pea white BW (SPAdes) (version 2) | ecosystem: Host-associated > Plants > Roots > Nodule | place: USA... | reverse complement strand
TTTATATATATATATATATATATATATATATATATAAATTTTCTTTATTATTATTATTATTATTTTTCTAAAAAAATTATCTTAATTTCTTTATCTTTAAATTTTTATCATTTTATTTAAATGTTTATTATCATCATTATAATATTACTTATTAATTATTATTATTCTATATATATATACTACTGTCATTATTTCTAATAAAACATTTATAAATAATATGATATTAATAAATTTTATTATAAAATTTATGCATGTTACATATTCCACCAAGTTCATTTAAATCATAGCTTAAATGGCTTAAACAAAAAATAATCATTATATAAATTAGTTAAAAAACGTAGACAATTCATATTCATTAAATCAAATATCATGTATTAGTCCACATAGTTCAAACAAATATCAATTTCAAACGGCTCAAACAAATATCAACTCTAAACTGCTCAAACAACACAATGAATCTTTACTTCTTGAAAACTAATGTATTGAATAAAAATCGTGAAATACTGCAACTGTCATACTTACCACCCCTTACTTCTTTAAAAAACTTGTATAATGAATAAACAAATATTGATCAATCAAGTCATGACAGGGTTAGATTCACTAGTTCCCTAAATATGATCCTCTCTCATATCATATTATTTGTTAAGCAATTAAAGCCTAATTCAACACTCACCACCTAATATCTTTCTCTATGTGAGTTGGATACTAGTAGAGTTATGATAGTATCACATAACAAATATCCTTCAATACATTTTGATTGACCCTAGATTAACATTTTCCCTTAAAAATAACTAATTGGTTAAAATACTTCCTTGGTTCTTGTTTTTTTTTTTTTACCAAAATCTCAAATACGTCTCCATATATTTATTAGCTTCAATTGAGTTCATATTTTTGAGAATGTGTAACAATTATGTCATTTTCGTTAGTAAGGTACTAACCACCTTAAATATGTGTCACATGTTAACTTCTCATTTTTTTTAGATTTTTAATTTTTTTTAAAAAGATATTTTTGCCATTGTCACGTCAGTATCATGTCACGTATCAAGTCATCAAGTCCTTGTCTAAATCTCAATTTGACCATTATATTTATTATTTTGATTTGATTTCAGTTTCATTTCTTTAAAAATTTTACGATTTCACTCTTCCAAATTGAAATCAAATTTAAATTTTATATAAAAAAAATTGTTTAATATCTTACCTTTGTTTTGTATGTACTGTTTTGGTATATCTTCTGATAATTGTATTATGTACACGATTTTATATATATATATATATATATATATATATATATATATATATATATATATATATATATATATATATATGCGGGCACAATCTGAGTTGAGAATAAATAATTTGAATTCAACTTATTTTTTTAAATATTTGTATTTATGCTTTTTTTTATTATTATAATATAGTTAATAGTGTAATCTTCATGGTGTTAGAACACCCTTTTGTAATTTTTCATTCACTTCCATCCATTTTAAATTATTATTTCAGTACTCTTACCTTTTTTAACTGATTTTAAAATTAAATTTTATTATTCTTTTAATTGCACAAATATCTTCTTTAATACATATTACACTAACACCTCTTATAACACATGATGTGTTTGTATCATCTCTTTGTCTTAAATGTCAAAGATAGACAAGAATGTTTCTTACAAAACGCTGCTCGAACAAAATGTATAACAATTTTCAAAATTGACATAATCTAGAATATTGTTAATAAAATATTTCACTAAAAAATAACTACTGTACATGAAAAGAACAAGTTGACCACAATGCACTAAGTGTCTAAATGTGGAAATGGTCTACAAAGACAATAATGGTTAATGAAGGAGACACAATTTAAACATTAGGAATTTCATTGAAACACGTGTAAAACAGATTATGTGAATTATATATTAACGATGTTAGCACTAGTTGTTGGAAAAAATTATACTATTCGCAACAATTACAAAGACTTGTATATTGGTAAAAGAAGCTACAAGTGTGATTATAACAAATTTTAATATAACTGAAGATTTTAAAGTGACAAAGCAAAAATCGAATCAACCAGTAAATTCAGATATGAATTGGAAATGCATGTCAGTAAATTGATATTTTTATATTTTCAAGTCTTAACCATAAATTATTAAGTAAAGCTATTCTTTATTAGAAAGTGACATACATTTATATTTTTGGTATTAAATATTGTAATTAAATATACATAAAAATATGTATAAAATATAAAAAAATGTTTTTCATCGAAAATATTAATTCATTATACATTTTATAAAATAGGAAAAATCCAAACATATTTTAATCCTAAAAGAATATTTTTTTAAATATTTAAATATATATATATATATATTCTAAAAGTTATTTTTAAAATTAAAACTAATTGTAAACACACAGCAAGAAAATCTTTGTAACAAATTTTAATGATACAAAATTATTAATTACTATATATACTAATTTATAAAATAAAAAATTATTAATTATTAAAATAATCAATTATTACGAATAAAAAATTATAATTAATTTATAAATATGTCACTTAAATTAATTATCAAAATTTTGACTATAAAAAAATGTTTTACATTAAAATAAAAGAGTTATTTAATTAAAAAAATGAATAAAAATGATAAAAATTAACTACAATTATTATTAAAATAGTCACAAATAAAAAAATTATAATTAATTTTTATTGTTACTAAAATTAATTATCAAATTTTTGACTATAAAAATATTACTTTACATTAAAAATAAAAGAATGTATAGAAAAACAAGAGTCATCTAATTAAAAAGATGAATAAGAATGATAAAAATTAACTATAATTATTATTATAGAAATAATATAATTCCTTCAAAAACATGTTTTATCCCTTCAGCTATATTTGGCTATAGCATATGCTTGTATTATAGTTTTATTTTTAACATTATTCTAAACTCGCTTATAAATTATATTAACAGAGTTTATTGTCTCAGCCACTAACAAAATAATATTTTACTGGGAAAATAGTATACAATTTATTAGACATAATATTGATTTTTTTAATATTTTTATATTATTATATAAATAATTAAGTTATACTAAAATTTTGTTCTAAGAAAAATCTTAGACTTTTACACTTAAGGCGACATCGATTAGTTAGGAGAAATACTGACTTATTCTGACACTGATGTTATTGGAGGGCAGAAAAGGAAATAGAGAATGAGAACACATCATTTTATTCTTTAAAAGACTGAACCCATATTAAAAGACTTAACTAGTATACGCCGACATAACATATAATATTTAAGAGTAAAGTTTATTAACTCAATACGGAACTTTCTTCCAAGAACTTCATAAATATATATGATCCTTAATCACCACATTCCTTGTCTCCTAATCCATATTTCTATATATGGGTTATTTCATGATAAAATTACCCACTTTTATAATGTTTTTAAATAATTATATTTTAAGTAATAGTTGCCAACTATGTATGGGATTCAACTCAACTCACCATTTACATATGCAGTTAAATATTGAAAATTTCACTTTTTTTCTTCTAATAAATATTCAATAATTTTATTTATATAAGAGACACATTGCAGACTTACTTTTTGTCATGGAATTGCATATCAAAAGTTACACTTTGAAGACGTATTTGCGACTACCTACAAATATCTTTCTCCACCATCCTGCCTTGATTTAAAAATATTTTATATCGCATTTTAAAGCATTTAATTTAAATATGATAAAATTGACAAATTTAAAAATAAAGTCACGTGTAATTATAATTATTTGAAACTAAATATTTGTAAAACTACAAATTGTGTCACATTAAGTAAATTAAATTACAATAAGTAGAGCAAAATGATAAATGATTGAAATTTTATTAAATGTTTGTATAGGATTGTTATAGATAATATGACACACGTCACTAATAAAAAAAATAGTACACGTGAAATAATTATAATAATAAAAAGATAATAGCAGATAACCATAAAAAAAAAAAACAGATGAAAATTGAGAGGAAAACAGAGGCAGTTAGTTCGGATCGTTTGTCTGTTTCGAATTGGATTCCGTATTTATTTCCCATCGTTGGTGTCATCTCTTCACCCTTTGCTTCTCTTCTCTTTTCCTCTCACAAATCAATCCAATCGAGGCCTTTTTCACTGAGTTCCGACCATGGCCGAATCGGTGGAACTGCCGAGTCGCTTGGCGATTCTCCCTTTCAAGAACAAGGTTCTCTTACCTGGCGCCATCATCAGAATCCGCTGCACTTCCCCTACCAGGTACCTCTCCTTCTCCGTTTCCCCTTCAAGTTTGCATTTAATCAATCCGACATATTAACTTTTATACCTCCAATTCTGGTTTTGAGTGCTTGTTTTGTTTGATCCGGTTGAGTTTTTTATTAGTAGCATCTGCAGCTTTGTCTGTTAATCTCCTTTCGAGTTTGCTCCTTAATTTACCCTAATCAGTTAAATTACAGTCTCTGAAAGTTATTGAGGTGGTTACTTTAGTTCTCAAATTACAAGAATTAGGCAAACATGGCTGAGTGTTGTTTTCTTTACTACAAACTTTAATTTGACAAATTAAAATCTATGAATATTTAGGGATGATTGATGGAAGTTTTCGGTGAAATTAGACTCCAGAGTTTAAATTGATCAACTAAAGTAAGTGAGTATTTGGAGAGGATTAATGGTGTTTTCGTTTTCAGGATGAGAGAAATATTGGCAAGATAGTTTCTAATACTCTTTTTCATTTCTTGAACGCGTCATTATTGTTAGCTTGGTGTTTATTGGTAATCCTAAAGTTATGGGTCCCTCTTAAACACGTTTTTGTTGTCTTAGTATTTGCTAGTGGGTACTCTAAGTTATGGGTCCACTTTTTATTTAAAGTGTCACTAGCTCGCAGTTTGGTGACTTTAAGAAAATTTCATTTAACAGTAAAGAGTGTGTTACTGACATTGAAATTATGTTTCTAAGGATATTTTGTCAATTCATGTAAAAAAGGATACTTTGTCCATTTAGTATTTACTTGTTCATTTATAGTTTTTTTGTTTTTTAGTTACAATGGTTTACTCAAAAAAGGTGACTCATTGACTGTACCAAAACATTCAACTTCTTTAATTTCTGCATGTCTGTAAGCATTACCTGTGACTGTTTCTTTGGTTTACTGAAGTGTGAAGTTGGTGGAACAAGAACTTTGGCAGCGAGAAGAGAAGGGGTTGATTGGCATCCTGCCAGTCCGTGATGCTGCTGAAATTAAGCCAGTAGGTCCTACCGTATCTGAAGGTGATAAACTATTTTTTATTAAGTTTAATTTTTATACACTTAGTGTAGAAATATTTACACTGGCAACCAATACAAATGTATTATCGACATGACTTTTAAGATAGTTATTATAGCATTCAACAATCATACTTCTTTATCATGGAAGACAATGGGTGATTGAATATAAAAACCTTTACATTGTTAGGATAAGAAGAACTATTTACTCTTTTTTGTTTCCACCTCGACCAAATAAAACCTGGTTTGCCAATGTTAATTTTTATTCCCCTCTTCCTTATAAGCACAGGCACTGATTCTGCAAATCAAAACACAAGAGTTCAAGGTGGTTCATCGGATTCTCATAAGCTTGATACAAAAAAGCAGAATGATGTTGTTCATTGGCACAATAGGTAAGAATCAAATGAATACCTTTTGTGTCGTTCTATAATCTCAGATCAAGTTAGTTGATAGTAAATGTTATACGTTCTAACTGTTCATCACTCCGTCTGCAATCTGAATTAAGTTGTATAAGTCAAACGTTTTTAATAATGTTATACATTGTAACAGTTCAAAAGTCTGTTGTCTTTTTCTTTTTTCCCTGAACTGATGGCTTCTTTTATATATCTACCATTAGATGTTGGTAATTACAAAAAAAGAACAATAATTTTGTAATTCTATCAATTGAACAACTCATGGCTTGTTTAGTTTGAACAAAATGTTTTCTATTTTCTCTTATGATAACTACTATTATCACCTTATTTTCACTTTATTTCTGATTTTCAAATATTTGTACAGGAAATTGTGCGACAAACATTTTGGTATTTTCTCCATTTCATATAGAAATCACTAAAAACAAGAAACAAAGTGAAAAATAGGTGAAATTTGTGTAATAATTAGATAAAACAGGAAATGGAAACAGAAAATGTATTCTTAAAACAAACTAGCCCTTACTTATCTGATCAAATTTTGCAACTTTGGTTCCAGGGGGGTAGCTGCCCGACCCTTACATTTATCAAGGGGAGTGGAGAAACCAAGTGGGAGGGTTACATACACAGTTGTTCTTGAAGGTTTGTGTAGATTTAGTGTACAGGAACTGAGCACAAGAGGAATATACCATACTGCAAGGATAACTTCCCTTGAAATGACTAAGACTGGTAAGTTGTTAGTATTTTTTCTTCAGTATTAGCTGTTGTGTCAGAAATGTATATTTTTACGCCCTTTGGTTTTCTTGCTATTTGGTAACATTAAATCAGCAGTTGGATAGTAATGATAATACGTATTATGTAAGAGTTGTAAATCCCACAGTGATGGGCTCCACCAGATATTTGATATTTTATTGTCTTTAAACAGTTAAATGATTATTTGGAGACCTATGCCATCCACTTGATGTAAACAGTATATAAACTGAAGTTGTTGTTTTCTGACTCTGAATATTCAATAGTTTGACTTTTTATTGTATACTTCTCACGAGGAAAGGGCATGCGAGTTTAAAAGGTATTAAAGTTCACGTACTAAGAAGTTCCTTGAAAGCACCAGGTAGGAGAGTAAATGGTCTGGTTTAGTCCTATGAAAGGGGTAGAGGACCCTGAAGAACATTGGAGGAAGTTGTTAAAAGGCATGTCACGGGGAGTAATTGTCTAAGGATTTGTTTTTTGACTGCCCAATGGCATCATGTAATCCATATAGCTGACATAGCTTAATGGATTGAGAATTTTGTTGTTGTTTTCAGCTTAACAGTGTGGCATTTTAGCATTAAATGGAAAACAGGAATTTTAGACTTGTTTCATGATGATTCAATCATTTATAAAATTTAATTCATTATCTCTGAAAACTAGTTGCTTCCATTTTCATAATCTAGAGCTGGAACAAGTGGAGCAAGACCCAGATTTCATAATGCTGTCTCGCCAATTCAAAGCTACTGCTATGGAGCTTATTTCTGTTTTGGAGCTGGTAAAGCTTTTACCTTCAGCACTTGTACTAACATTTACTGAAAATACAGAATTGTTATTCGAATATTTAGCTCTCGAAAACCTAGGATACTTTAAATATTAGTTGAATATTACCATTTCAGTCTATGCTTGTCTAAAATATTTTGGGTTTTTAATATTTTGGGATTGTCATCCTTTCTGTGTTGCATTTGTATTAGTAGCTAACAGTTCCTTGGTTGTTTATAGAAACAAAAAACTGGTGGAAGGACAAAAGTCCTTTTGGATAACGTTCCAGTTCACAAGTTGGCTGATATATTTGTTGCTAGTTTTGAGATAAGTTTTGAAGAACAATTATCTATGCTGGATTCAGTTGACCCCAAAGTGAGGCTTTCAAAAGCAACTGAGTTAGTTGACAGGCATTTACAGGTGAGTAATAGAGTTACTGACGCATGACTTCGCTTGGTCTTTTAGTTTCACTAATTCTACTTGTGCCTGTGTATGCCAACAGTCAATTCGTGTGGCTGAGAAAATTACACAAAAGGTTGAAGGACAATTGTCAAAATCTCAGAAAGAATTTCTTTTGCGCCAGCAGGTTAGCTTTCTTGCACCTCTTTTGATGATTTATTTGTCATATACAAATGCAAGGGTATAGGTGTTATACTGAGAGGAGAGTTACACCCACTAAAATTCAATTAAATGTTTCAAGCCAATAGTTTTTTCAGACTACTATGACAAGTAGGAAGTCCATGTGCATAGTGTGCATCAGTAGATAATTTTTCTTTCCTTAATGACAGCAATATATATATATATATATATATATATATATATATATATATATATATAAATATGTGGGAAAATAGCAATCTATTTTGTGTCGGTTTAGATAAATCTTTGCTGGAAATGCTGCACTGGAGCATTTTTCTGCTTTGTTTATGTTTGCTAATCTAATTGAAATGCTCTCTTATGCATTATATATTTAGATGAGGGCCATAAAAGAGGAGCTTGGTGATAATGATGATGATGAGGATGACCTGGCCGCTCTTGAAAGAAAAATGCAAAGTGCAAGAATGCCACAGAATATATGGAAACATGCGCACAGAGAGTTGAGGTACTTCTCAATGGAAACGTTGTTAGATATGGTGATAAACTTAAGATTGATCTTTGTAAGGGAATAACTTGTTACATATGATCTGAAAAATGAAAAAGGTAATATCAAAGTTGAGGTACTTCTCAATGGGAACATAGTTAGATATGGTGGTGCATTTAGGATTGAACTTTTTGAGGGAATAACTTGTTACATATGATCTGCAAAATGAAAAAGAAAATGATATTATCGTAATTTAAGTGCTTTTGTAGCTTCAGATAGACAATCAATTCATTTTACTATAATTTCTGTCTCAGGAGGCTTAAAAAAATGCAGCCACAGCAACCAGGGTATAACAGTTCAAGGGTTTACCTAGAGCTTCTTGCTGATCTGCCCTGGCAGAACGCTAGTGAAGAGATTGAACTAGACTTAAAAGCTGCACAGAAGCGACTTGATAATGATCACTATGGTTTAGTGAAGGTGAAGCAAAGGATAATTGAATACCTGGCTGTTCGCAAGGTTGTCAAACAACTCTTACTATACTTTTCTAGTGTATTTGGAATTTAATGAGTTACTAATTGAAGTACATGTATACTTTACAGCTTAAACCAGATGCAAGGGGTCCTGTATTGTGCTTTGTTGGGCCACCAGGTGTTGGGAAAACATCTTTGGCATCTTCTATTGCTGCTGCTTTGGGAAGAAAATTTGTGCGCATATCCCTTGGTGGAGTCAAGGATGAGGCTGATATTAGAGGACATAGGAGAACATATGTTGGAAGCATGCCTGGGCGGCTCATAGATGGATTAAAGGTTCAACTGAATTTAAAATTTTGGACATTACTTGTAATAGCTTCTGATTTGCATGACATTTGCAAATAAATGGGTGAGGTTATTGATAGTTTTAGATTATAATAGATGGAATGCTTTCATTTTCTATTTTGCTCTGGGCCTTTTGGTTTTGTCCTAGTGAGTGTGAATAGAACTGAGTCACTTTTTGGATAGGATGGATATAGACTAAATCTGAAGTTCCAAAATGCTTATGCAAAACTGTAGTACATAAATGTTGATTCAATTAGAATATAAATGGAGGAGATAACAGGAGATTCAATATTTTTTTTTTACTCGGACATTGGAAGGGCCTCTTGTACAGACGAAAAACTGCTTTTATGAGGGTTTGGTGCATATGGATGGATTATTAGGAGTGAGTCAGTATTAATTCTAGTGAATGAGACTAGAACTTAGTCAGAACTAGGATACATCGAGTCTAAACCTCTATGAATGGATTATTAGGACTAGTGAATGAGACTAGAACTTAGTCAGAATTAGGAAAACTGTATTTATGAGGATTTTACTGCATATGAATGTGTATTAGGACTGAATCGGTGTTAGTTCTAGTAAATGAGACTAGAACTGAGTCAGAATTAGGATGCATAAAGACTAGATCTAAGATTCAAAAATGCTTACATAAAACTGTATTACAGAAAATGCTGATCAGTTAGAATACAAAGGGAGGATAAGAAAGGAGATTAAGTAATTTTTATATCGGGACATTGGAGGGCTTCTTATACATAATGAAAAATACATTTTTGAGTAATTGGTGCATATTATTATGACTAGAGTATTAGATCAGATAGTTCTCACGTTCAGTGAATTCTCATTTGAAGTCAGAGTTTTAGACATGGAGTAACAATAGGAGAGATGGACAATAACGAAAACACTATTATCTAACTTGACTTTTGTTTCAACAGAGGATAACATGAGGGATATTGTTAATTACATAGAGGAGTTTCAGAAATTAGAATCAGATATGCAAATGGAACAGAGAGCCCTCTTGATCTACTTTTTTAATCAACTCTCATTTGTTTCTTTGTTTTTAGGAGGATACAAAATCCTCCTATCATGTTATTTTCATGTTTCCTTACAATTTTTATTTTGTCAAGGAGGGAGGCCACTGATATTGAACGATTGGAATGTTAAAACGTGGGTTAACAAGTAGTTTTTACTCATTAGCGGATTCAGTGACAAAGTTTGTTTATTCTTCTATGATCATATGATGCTGGATATATTTTTGTTGTGTAATTTATAATACTTCAGAGAGAATATGGAGTTTAATAAATAGTTTTGATTAGTGAACTCATGGCGGTGTTCTTTATTCTCTTGTGATCATAATAGTATCTAAGTTTTCTTTTTCTTCTTTATAATGTAAAAGTGTTCCATCTATATAATAATAAATTTCTAATTAGTGTGTTTGTATGAAATTAAGATAATTTTAGTAATCATATTTTACCGATTTACAGATATATAGAGTTAGAAGACATTATCTCACATTAACATAATGTTTCATACGAAGTATTTTAAAGCTTGGATACTGTTTTATTTCTTTCTCACACATTATAACGTGTACTTCAAGTCATTAAGCCCAAGATTAAGATTAGACCATACAAAATCGAATACAAAATATAGTTGTTGATGTGTTTTTCTCTCTTTGAATCTTAGACTGATCATTTCTCTTTACATTTAACTTACAGAGAGTAGGTGTGTGCAATCCTGTCATGTTGCTTGATGAAGTTGACAAGACAGGCTCTGATATTCGTGGAGATCCAGCTTCAGCATTGCTAGAGGTTCTTGATCCAGAACAAAATAAATCATTCAACGATCAGTATCCTTTACTTTTGATGATGTGTTCCCTCAATTTGCTCTCCTCCCTTGTTAGATGGGATGTACTTTTTCAGTCTCGACATCCTTTCTGATGAAGAATTTTTCCTTTCACGCCTCACCTAGCCACATAAAAAATCCTTAAGTTAAAAGAATGAATAATGCAATAGCTATTTCCTGGTTGGAGACACCTCTTCTTTTGCATTTTTACCATCTGGTTGTTTGCCCACATTTGAGTTTTTTTTTTTCTAGCATACGATATTCTTATTTTGAACTTGATCTAGCTAACTTCAATTTATTTTTCCGAAGATTTCACCATCTTCCTTTTTGACATTTGATTGTTAAGGATAAGATAATCTTAATATAAGTTAGTTTTTATTTTTGTAAGGAAATTGTGTTAATATATCTATTACTTGACCAGAGTTGTTCACGTTTGCCCAGTTGCCCCTTCTAACTCACATTGCCCAAAGGATTTCTTATCCTCCTTGTTACTGACATCAAAGCATTCCTCTCACTATTTACTAATATTTTATCTTCTACTGTAAAAAAAATATGTAGGATTCCTTAACGTTAGCTAGCTATTTGAATGTTCCTTTTGATCTATCCAAGGTAGTCTTTGTTGCTACGGCAAATAGGTTGCAACCCATTCCTCCACCACTTCGTGATAGGATGGAAGTAATTGAGCTTCCTGGATACACACCTGAGGAAAAGCTCCACATAGCTATGCAGCATTTGATTCCAAGAGTTTTAGACCAACATGGATTGAGTTCCGAGTTTCTTCAGATTCCAGAGGTACCAAATGTTTTATACAAAATAGTTTCGGTAACATACAAAGTTTCTTCTCATTCAGGGAAAGGGCAAAAAATAAAAGGAATAAGAAAAACGTATGAAGTATTATTAGTTTACATGGTATTGTAAATGTACGAGTGAGCAATTAATTTTGATAGTATCCATAACTGTAAATATCTTTTCATATTCGCAATTGTGGAAAATAACTGGTTTCTATGTTTTGGTTGTATCTTACATTTAGTGATTGAATATCTAAAGTCATTCTTTTACTAATCCTTTCTTTCTATGTTTTGGTTGTATCTTACATTTTATTGATTGATTATATGAAGTCTTTCTTTCACTAATCCTTGTGATTGCATTCTTTCCTTCTACATGGTCATTGTTCTTAGAGGATGCTATTAAACTAATGAAATCGTATGTAGCATAATAGTCTGAACTGAAATTACTATAAAAGGATAATCTCAACTGAAATACTTCCTATACCATTTTTTGTTCCTAGAAAGCAATTTTGCACAGAAATCTAATTAAAGGCTATTTTGATGTAGGCAATGGTTAAGCTTGTCATTCACAGATATACTAGGGAAGCTGGTGTGAGAAATTTGGAAAGGAATATAGCTGCCTTGGCTCGAGCTGCTGCAGTAAGAGTTTTAGAGCAAGAACAAGTAGTTCCATTAAACAAAGGGATGCAAGGACTTACTACACCCCTTGTGGAAAACAGACTGGCTGACGGTACTGAAGTTGAGATGGAAGTGATACCTATTGGTGTCAATAGTCGGGACATCACAAACACATTCAGGATTGCCTCTCCATTGGTTGTTGACGAAACTATGCTTGAAAAAGTGCTTGGGGTAATTGATATGCCATAGCATGTTATAATGAGTGTTTACAACATTTCTTTCATATATTAAGTGTAAATGAATTGGCTTGGTTGTGATGTCACCATGAAAGCTTTATCATTAACAAATTTTGAAGGAAATTAATTATCTGATGTCATGTAATGCAGCCCCCAAGATTTGATGGTAGTGAGGCTGCCGAACGTGTGGCTACTCCTGGGGTCTCTGTTGGGCTAGTTTGGACTGCTTTTGGCGGAGAAGTTCAGTTTGTGGAGGCTACAGCAATGGTTGGGAAGGGTGAACTGCATCTTACTGGACAGCTTGGTGATGTAATAAAAGAATCAGCTCAGATTGCTCTAACATGGGTATGGAATCAAATCCAAGTTGCTTAATTCTCCTTTTATCCTGATTGGTTTTATCTAGCATCCTGTGCATAAAAGTTTATCTATGGTTATGGTTTGCTAATATTGCATCTTGAAGTTTCTTGTTCCTGTTTGGATCCAATTATATGGTCCCGAGTTTTCAAACGATAATGTTCAGCTATTATGGTGTGGTTCTCCCAATATTCTTATCAATTTTTATTTGCAGCTTACCTCCATGTTTCTGAGTTGCCAATAAGTAGCATGGGTGGTGATGCTAACATTGCTGTGTTTGTTAGGACTAGTCAAAGGGTTAGTTTGTGGTTATGGATCACATGGGTCCTGGGCTTTTGGAATGTGGTGAGATGTTAGGATGCAATTGCAAGGTATGAGATTCGAGTGCTGTGTTGTCAATATGTGATTGTAGTTGGAGGTTTATTAAGTCTTGGCTCTTTAACTCCAACGACTAGTTTCTGTGATGTGGTTCTCCTAAGATTTTGATTAGTTCCCTTTGACAAAAAGATGGAATAGGTCTAAACTTTTAAACCAGAACCCATTAAATGTGTTTGTGAAAAAAAAAAACACACTTTAGTTTGTATCTTGCTGTGTGCGCAAGTGAAACTCTTATTTTTAAGCCTTAATTGGGTCATTCATATTGAAGGCTGTATCAGCATGATATGCTTGTCGTACACATTGGCTCTCATTTTCCTTTTAATACATGCCATCAGACTGTTATATATTCTCAAATATGGATTAAATACGGAATCATTACTTGCTTTTCTTTAACTATGAAGGATTGGTTTTGTAGGTAAGGGCAAGGGCAACTGATCTTAGGCTGGCTGCTGAGGAGGGATTTAGTCTTTTGGAGGGTCGTGATGTACACATACATTTTCCAGCAGGTGCTGTACCTAAAGATGGGCCCTCAGCTGGTGTGACTTTGGTCACGGCATTAGTATCACTTTTCAGTCAGCAAAGGGTGAGATCAGACACGGCTATGACTGGAGAGATGACGTTGAGAGGTCTAGTCCTACCCGTTGGTGGTGTCAAGGATAAGGTAAAGTTCTTATATCTTTTGGACCTTTGTCAACTTTCTGAGACAGGACTATTGACCTAAGTAGAATGAATTCAGAGCACAGGCTGAAATTAAGAAACATACTGATGATAAGGACAAAAAAAATAAAGTAAGATGAAAGTAGCATGAAAAATAAGAAAAAAAAAAGTTCAGTACTTGAGTTGTGATGTGTTAATTTGATTTTAAGTTTTTTTTTTTTTTTTTTTTTTTTTTTTTCATGTTCTGGATAGATACTATTGAATCTGTAAGTTTTTTTGTTAGATTTTATAGTTTTTTTTCCATTCTGCCACGCTGTCCACCATAAAACTTAGTAAGTTTTGCCTGCTGCCTGCCATAGACAACACAGTACACATAACAGTAACCAATTTCACTTTCTGAGATAAAATTTGGTTGTTGTTAGAAGTTGGAATAGTAGTATTACTTTTAATGACTTAATTAACTCTTTTGGTCCCATAATAGAGTATTTTAATCTGTCCCCATTTTTGTATTTTTTGTTTGATATTGGTCGAACTTAATATTTTTATTTTTAGCATGCTGTCTCTATGTGTTTTTGAGTTCAACACTCATTCCTTTGAGGAAAGAAATGACAGATATGTATCTTCGTGAATTCTTTGGGGTGGGCTTCATAGCTTATAGAGACTTAATTAACTCATGGAGTTAATGCTTTTGTACTAGTTACTAGTTAGTTTGCCAGTTTTGCGCGGCTTTAACTGCATTGGTCGTATCTAATTAAACATGTTGAAGAAAGAGATTAAAAAAGATTAAGGTTGTAAAAGGTGGTATAAAATGACCTTTTTCATTATTTCAGATACTAGCTGCACATCGTTATGGTATTAAGAGAGTTATCCTGCCTGAAAGGAACTTGAAGGACTTGGTTGAAGTACCATCGTCAGTGCTAGCCAATTTGGAGGTAATTCAACTGCCATGTTTTGCTGCAAGGTTGCACATTTTACAACTACGAGTGACCATGTTTTCTATTAATCTAGACAATTCTTTATTTATTTTTAACTAGTATATTCAAACCTTTAGTAGGCCTATTTTCATTTTGTACATTTTAATGTTTCTCAATCAGGTTTTATCATCACTGGATTGAGGCACAAAATCACACTTCTTTTTTAAATTTCCTCAACAGATTTTGCTCGCAAAACGAGTGGAAGATGTGTTGGAGCATGCTTTTGATGGGGGGTGCCCTTGGAGGCAACACTCAAAGTTATAACAGCAATTGTGTTTCAAACCCACACCATTGTGTTTCAAACCCACACCATTGTGTTTCAAATCATTAATGGCTTGTATATCAATTCAACAACATACGGTCAAGATTCTCCTTCTGATCCCGGGGTCGAGTCCAAATACATTGACCTATTCAAGTGGCCGTAATTGAGCAAAACTCAACAGATCAACAATTTGGATGTCAGGCGACATCTCCATATATCATTGAAAATTCACTTCACCATAATTTTACTGTGTAAATGCTTTAGCTTGAGATCAGCTATTGTGTAAGGTGACATTTTAAGTGCTCTTCACGCAACATACCCCCGCTCACTCTTTGTAAATTATTTACCTTCTCACCATACATATATATAATTTTTTTTTTGTAATGTTGTGCATAGATAATTAACTTTATCTAACAAGACTGTTTCCTCTCTCTTTAACTTGGTTCCTTCTTGCTCCTTTTCAACCCTTTTTCTTTCTTACGTTTTGGTTTGTTTAGAGTTTCAAAATATGTTGTCAACTTCATGTTTGCTCACAGATGGTCTAACTTTGTCCATCGTACTTACTTCAGGATGATGGAAGGGGTGCTCTGCTCCCTAGTTTCATCGTGGTCTCTCTCTTTTTTTTTTTTTTTCGATTATAAAAAACTGCAGTTATTCTTTTTCATGCAACATAGGTTCAATCATTTATTGTTAATTTTCTAATGATTAATCATATAAGAAATAAAAGGTTGAATCATTTATTGAAAGTGGAATTGCAAAAAAATAAAAAAGTTATACAATCAATATCATCTACAAATGATGTTGATGGGTTTTCTTACGTATAATTTATAAATGACAAAAAATAAATACCTGTAACTGTAATTTAGATAATTTTATATCTATGATGTTATATATATATATATATATATATATATATATATATATATATATAT
>Ga0209589_1008393_pt1 | contig 16120 bp, 11 predicted proteins | sample CowpeawhiteBW_FD_187525 | JGI IMG/M metagenome (GOLD analysis project Ga0209589, IMG submission 187525) | Root nodule microbial communities of legume samples collected from California USA - Cow pea white BW (SPAdes) (version 2) | ecosystem: Host-associated > Plants > Roots > Nodule | place: USA... | reverse complement strand
ATATTTAATTGATATATGGAACAATAAAAAAATGGGTATGGGTATGGGTATAAGAAAATACCCGTTACCCGGTGGGGATGGGGATGGGTCAAAAGTTGTATACCCGTTGGGTTTGGGGATGGGGATGGGGATGAATTTTTATTATGGGGATGGGGATGGGATCATGATACCCGTACCCGCCCCGCCCCGTTGCCATCCCTAGTTCCATATCGAGAATTCAAAAAATTCTTTAAATTCAAGTATCAGAATAATAATTATATTTTTCAGATATATTAATGCTCAAATTCATCAAAACAAAATTAAAACAATAACTTAATCATTTAAAATATTTACATTAAATATACATAAAATAGTAATTTGTGATACTATAAGATATATTAAAATATTACTTTTTGGACTTTTAACATATATAAAAATATACATGACCTTGTAATACTTAAATTTAAATTTTATTCATTTGACACAATACTAAATATCATCACACTAATATAATGTAAAATTATATAAAATGTTAATATAAAAAATAAAAATTTACTTCTTATTTTCAATTTATTTTTATATTTATTTTAAATTGGATCATCTTGTCTTTTATTTAATTAGATGTATATTTCAAAATTATTATTTATTTTATAAATTCCTACACAATCTATATTTAATTTATCATTTTTTGTCTTTATCTTTTATGTTTAGTATTGTACTGTATGGACCATTGGACTATCGGCATCGCAAGCCCATTGGTCCATCGAATAAGGTTGGGAGGGCTTGCACACTGAACAGACCATCGGTCGATCGGCCACACAGACGAAACAACCCATCAAGGGGTAACATCAGTCGATCGACCACACAGATGAAGCAATCCATCAAGGGTAACATCGGTCAATCGGCCACACAGATGAAGCAATCCATCAAGGAGAACATCGGTCGATCGACCACATACGAAACATTTCACTGGTCAAAGTACAAGTCTTTAAAAAGGACCACCGGTCAATCGGTCGCACAGATTAAATGTGTTTCATTACTTAAAACTGTTAAATCACAAAGATAACCCGCCTGGCCAAGCGACCATCGGTTGATCGGTCAAACAGAAAACCTGGACCAGTCAGCGGGATTAATTAAAATTAAACAAGTCAATAATCACGATTAGGGGATCATTGGGTCGTGCTTAAGGAGCCCTAATTATAGGTCCACGCTGGAAACTATAAATAGGGCCCAAAGGTAGGTTGATGAGCATCTTTGATTCGCATTTATTACAGCCATTACGATTATCGACCGATCGGTCCCCCAACTGACTTAAGCATCAGAGCCTTTTAGACAGATACACCGATCGTCTGTTCAACCGATCGAGCAAGGCAGAAGATCGCGTGGAGAGGAAGTTTTGGCAGATTACTTGGAGAGGAGGAATTGAGGAGAAAAGAGTAAAATTGAAGTGGTTTTTAGTATGAGCTTGGTCCCTACACCCGAAACAAGTATCATATCTCAATCTCAATGAATAAAATGAACTTCACTATATCTTTAGTTATAATTATCGATCTCCTTCATATCATATTGTTTGATTCGTGAAATCTCATTCAACTCTCATCCCGAATTATCATCCTTTATGTGAATTTGATACTAACTCGTCGTAGATTAACATTATCTCTTCAAAATACTTACCGTGAGAACCATAACACTGAACTTTCACAAGTAATCTTATGTTATAGAGTTATAGAGATAGTCGAGTTTGTAAAATGAAATCTATAATAAATACTTGATAGGTTTATATATTTTTTCATATATGTGGTTTATATTCATAGTCATGATTATGCTCATTGAGAGATTGTGGTTCTATATGGTTACAGGAATTAGTTTTACACATATAAGACCTTAGACACCACTTTTACACAAAAACCTTAAGGCAATGTTGTTATGGGTCTTTATTCTTATATAGTGTTTAACTGTCTTTTCTATCCAATGTGGGACTTTTGACTCACACTTGGACTATTCCCAACAATCTCTCCTCAAGGGTGAGTCCCTTGTTTTTTTTTTCTTTTTTCATATGGTATAGTGTATGAGTCTATTTATATTTTACCTCTTATTTATTAATAAAATATTATGGTACGAAATTTTTTCATATCATTTTTATTGTAACACATAACACAATACAATGATAAATAAAATTTGTGTTAGACAAAGAAATTCATTTAACAAGATATAAACCACAAATAATATAAAAAATGTCACAAAGTTATCTTCCAACAGCAACACTATAAACAAAACAATTTTTCTCATCACTTTATATTTTCTCATTCCTATATTTAATTTACAATATTTACACATACACAACATTGTAGTAAGAACCCAATATGCCACGTTCATTATTATGACATTAAATTTAATTCTTTTAGTCTCAAAAATTATCAATTCAACAATTTAACGATGTTTTCAAACAACTCATCAATCCAACATGCTTCCAATCATATATTTTAACTGAAAATTTCACAAACCACATTGATATTAGGAAAATCCACAATTTCACAACATTAAAAACTTCGATCAATCTTGCATTTTGAACCAGAATATTTTTTCACAATGATTTCTTAACTTTGTTATATTTAAGTCAATATGCAACTACAATCTTCATACTTCAATATTTAAATTTAACAATATAACTTTAAAATCGAGAGGAATTTAAGAAGATGGAATTTATCTAGAAAACAAAAAAATTATATTCATTCCAAAAAAAAGTTGCATGTATAATAAAAACATATTGATTTAAAAAATGACAGAAATTTAAATTCACTTAAAATAAAATCTGGATTATATGGTAGAAACCTTCGTACTAAACACTTTAAAACTTCAAGAAAATAAAAAAAAAAAAAAGATGAAATTTTGTTTCAGAAAGAAAGAAAGATGGAAACCCTAATTTTTGGGAATTGAAAAAAGAAAGGGGTTTAAGAAACTGTTTCAGAAGTAAAGCTCTTAAACCTTTAAAACTAACTTTTTATTATGTATAAATTAACAAGGAAAAACCGAACATTCTGATAATAATATATAATTTTCTTTTATATATATATATATATATATATTTAGTTTTATACTATTTTAACTTGAAATTCATTTTTTTTCACCAGCAAAAAGTTTTACTTATGAAATAATAACTATAGGTATTTTCACTATCGTTCTTATTTAAAAAGAAATTTATAATACACGTTATTACAATCCATTTATCCCTTCTATTTTTTTTTTCTGTTAATTGTGAAATTCAATCTGAGATCACAATTTTTGCAAGACAACACTATGTTTTAATAATAAACATTGGAAACAGTTTTCTAGGTTGTTCATTAGTAACTTGTTTTTAATTTAAAATAAGAATAACTACGAGTAGAAAACAAGAGAAATATACGCATACTTATTTTAATATTTAATTTAGAAATTATAGTACTATCTATTCATATATCATTCTTTGATCAATGTAGAAATTTCTCTTTAAAATTAAAAACAAATTCAAATAATATCTCTGAAAAAAAATTTATACGTTATCTTTTTGTTCATAAGTAAGGAAGAATATTGATTGATAGGCAGAGAGGTGGTTGGTTGGTGAGGATAAGATGGTTTGATTGGTTTTCACATGAGTAGTTGGTTTGGTAATTAGTAGGTGTTCATTGAAGTGTGTATTAAAATGATTTTGGGTACTGGTGGTTTAACTGGAATAAGGACTAGGAAGAAAGGGTGATGCCTCATGCAAAGTAAAAAGTTGGAAAATGAGTTTTTGACAATTTTTTTATAAATTTGATAATTTTTTTTATAAATATAATTAAAATATATTATTTTTTATTTTTTAATTAAAATAAAGTAATTTTTTATTTAAATAAGTAATTTATTAAACTTTGTTAAAAAAATTGTTAAAGTATCATTTTCTTAAAAAGATATGATTTGCGACAAAATGATGCAGAATAACAACCTTTTTACATTGTCCCTTTTTATGCATCTAAACTTAAGTTTTATGAGTTTTGAAAGATTATGCATGATTGGGTAATTTCTGGAGTTAATTGAGGTCTATAATACATTCCATGATCCCTATGAAACGATTTTTTTTTCTATTTTCCTTAAATAACAGCTTTGAACACTTTGTTATATGTTTGGTAAACAGAAAAAAAAAAATCATTCATTGCTTCTCTTGCAATTTTGTTTACCTCTTAATTGTTTTTTCTCATTTTTATTCATTAAATATTATAAATTTATTTTAGATTAAGCAATGATATATATATATATATATATATATATATATATATATATATATATTTATTTATTTTTATTTTTTTTTTTTGGATTTTTAATTAAATGTATTAAGTACAATTATTATTGAATTATAATTAATGAACTATATTATATATTATAATTATTATTAGAAATATTTATAAATTTTGCAATTTCTTGTGTTATTTTTTTTCTTTTATCGTACTCTTATTAGGTGGAGTCTACACTATGTTTGTTCCTTTTATAAATAGCCAAGTTCTTCGATGCACTTGACTTATATTTCGTTTTCATTGTGATGGATTTGTTTTTTGCTTTGGTCGACTTGTTACTCATTGGATTCTCTGCTATTTTAATAACCAACTTGTTCTTACCTAGGTTCTTATCAATAGTTTGAGCTTATTTTGAGAGATCAAACCACTCTCAGGTATTGTTGTGCTCAATCACATCGATCTCTTCATTCATTTCAAGTCACCATTTCTCATCTTGCACGCACCTCTAGTGCAACTCTCATATCCTTCTTGGCACACAATTATTCTTGCTTGAAACATCTTGTTCAAGTTTCAAATGCCTTTTATGCAAAACCTACTTATTCTCTCTAAGTTTGCTTGCAAAATTGTCTCTAACCTTTTTTTTAATTTAATGTTGCAAATCTCTTTTTACAATCTCTAACCTTTGAATAACATACTTGTCTTCTTCAAAATCTAAGTTATCCACACTCCATACTGAGCTATCCGAGCTATCTAAATGTCCCACTGGACTTTCTGAAATGTTCATTTGCTCAACAAGCTATCTACATTCTCCATTGAGCTTTCCATGTCCCTTTTCAGGCTATCTAAGATCTCCACACTCTATGTCAAGCTTTTTAAGCTATCCAGGCACCATCAAGTTGTCTAGGCTATATGCACGTCTTATTGACCTATCAATGCTACTCGACTGTCTTATGATATTCAACCTTGTTGTCGACTTATCCATTTGCTTGTGCTTGGGCTGCATCCCATCATGAACAACACTACTACTTCTTTAACTTCTTCGGCGAGATTGATTGTCTCTTCTATTTTATTTTCATATCGGAAATTTTTTTGCGAAATGTTCAACCTTACTTGCCACAACTGAAGCAATCTGATTTGCACTCCTTTGCACAATGACCATATTTGTCACACTTGAAACACTCAACACTTGAGTTGCTTGTCCGACCTTCTGTCTATTGACCTCGACCTTGATCGCACCAATTTTGTTAACCGAACTGTTCTTTCTCTTCTTGTCCTCCTTTGCCTCTATCACCAAGATTGCTTCCTATACCTTCTCAATATCGTCTTTTGTCTTAAATGTTATGAACTTCTCCCTTTATTTGAAGTAGTTGATCAAATGGCTCCCACTTGTTCTTTTGTTGCTCGTGTGCTTCAAGAGACTTGACAAACTATTCAGCCAAGAACGTTAACAAGTCTTTGGACTTCTCAATAGCACAAACTATATTCTTAATGTCATCACTTAGCAACCTTAATATTTTTTTCGCTACTCGCTAGCTAGTGGGTAGTATTTCTATGTTTCTTCCGAGTTGGTTTTCCATTGTTTCAACATGAGAGTTGTACTCGGTTACTCTTTCAGTCTCCTTCATTCTTATGCTCTCCAACTCCCCCCTATGAGTTTGAAGTCGAACCTTCTTTACACAATCATTCCCCTTATATGCCATCTCCATAATGTTTCATGCTTATTTTGAAGATTTTGCAATTGCAATCTCTCAAATTCAGACTCGTCCACAACTTGATACATGATGTATAAAGTTGTTTTGTCTTTCACACACACCTCTTTCAACGCTTTTAACTAGACATTCTACCAATTCGTGGTGTTGGTTGGTTCTTTGAAACCATATTCAACCACCTCCTAATTTTCTTGAGAGTTAAGAACCCTTTTTCTTTAGACTCCAATTATCATACTTTATCACCTTTGTCAACTTGGGCTAGCATATTGTTTGCAAGGTTGGTCGTCTCACTCAAACTATCTATCTCTCAAGCACTCTCTCTATAGTTATTTCTTAGGCACTCGGACATTCAAGTTTTTTAGCTTTAACATTAATTTGTTGACATCAAATGTTTATGAAAATATATTCATTGATATTATGATTTGTGAAATATTTTGAGCAGTAGATAAACTATTTATAAACTTTTTGTCTTGAACCTTCAACTACATGCATTAACACAACTACTACCAAAATTATCAATGAACTCTATTACACGTTGTAACCAAAACATATTGCATTTGAGTTTATCCAACAATTACTATTTATTTAACTTTCATCCTCTTCTCCTCCCATCATCACATGTGACTGACGGAGGCTACTTCCACCATCATTGTTTACTTCCACGATGGTGCTTTGCGCTGTTCTCAACAATTTCGATAACTTACGATACAATAACCCTCCCAAAACGACATTGTTTTGCGTTGACCTTGTAGAGTGTCAAGAATGGAAGGACAAGTGAAGAGTTGATGAGTTGAAGGGCAAATATGGAAAAGGAAGAAACACAAAATCTCAACCCTCAGTTAAAGAATAATAAATCTAACGGAAGAGAATTAGTTGCGTACCAGTACACTTGTCGTGTGAATATCAGAACTAAATAAATTTACCGGGAACTCCTCGCGAACCACGCAGCTTCCATTCTGATAGTGATTTAGAAGAAAAGGAAGAAACGGAGTAGAAGTGTAGAAGCATTATCATTCATCACAGTGGAAGATGCCGACACGTTGTGAAATATGCTGCGAGATAATGATCGCGATCTTGCTTCCACCAATCGGAGTTTGCTTTCGCCACGGTTGTTGCAGCGTGTGTATCCTCTCTTCCTCTCTCTGTCTTGATCTCTCTCTTTCTCTCTCTGCGAGATCTAAGACTGTGATTTCGTTTTTGCAGGTTGAATTCATCATCTGTTTGCTCCTCACAATTCTAGGTTATATTCCTGGCATCATTTATGCTCTCTATGCCATTATCTTCGTTGATCGTGACCAGTATTTTGATGAATACAGGCGTCCTCTCTATTCGCAATACTGATAGTTTAAGTTCGAATGCATTATTGATGTTCATGTCTTGCTCGTGTGCGTAGCGTAACTACTACAAATTTAAGTTCATGTGCTTATGGTTTTGTAATTGAAATTGAAATTGCTTATGGTTTGTAGAATCTATTGTTTTCTCTCTTGAAGCTTCAACAATTTTTATGGAATCAGGATTCTTCTGTGATGCCTTTTGATTTAGCGTAGATCTATGACTTCAGCAATATAGTAGCATCTAGAGTCTTTAGTTTTTAGGGGTTTGGACTTTTTAAATCAACACTACGTAGTTTTGGGGCTGTTGGAAGTGATTCAAACGGATAAGAGGAATGTACTGTTTTATTAGCTGTTGCGAACTGTGGGAGTGATAACTGATACAGTTAATTGATTCATTTCTGGTACGTCTTTCATTCTCTCTACTGTTGATTCAATTGATTAGTAGCTGTTTCAAGATCTAGTTAGCAACGAGGGAAACCCTCATCTTTCATTAGTACTTAATTTTCATCTCAGAAAAAAGATTCTCATTCTCTGACAGTTTCACCTTCTCGATTTAATTCTGTCATGGCAATAGAGCTCCTTTCCTAGGGTGCTCTGTTACTGCTGTATAAGATTCTTCATCTCTGATTCTTGAGTTCTTTCTTCGCTGTTTGGTTACTGAAATCTTCATATTCAAGTAACCGTGGTGAATCCAAATCGGATTCCGGGACCTTCTATCCCTTTCCACGTGGATCCAGAAGAAACCTTAGTGCATTATTTGGTTTCTTCTTGGTGTGGTCATGGATAGAAAGGAAATATTTAAGCTTACACAAAAGAAGGCAAAGGAAGAGTTCTACAAGTTAGAAACTTGTAAGAAGGAAAGAGATAATAGCTTTCATGTAATAAATTATTTGATTGTGTATAAGGTGAGCTATGAAAGATACATGAGACGACTTCCTTTTGTTTGGTCACATTTATAAGAGGAGGCGTGTTTGGCTTTCTTCCCTTTCTACAGGCCTCTTTACATCTAGTGTTTAGGCCATTTTGTAGACACTTATTATACTTTGGGAGATAAAAGTCATTTGCTTGCAAGAGTCGTGAATTATTGCAAGAAGTCGAGAATTTCTATCTTTTATATTCTTATATTGAGAACTAAGTCTCAAGTGGATGATCACCTTGCTTATCGCCTTGAGTTTGAGTGGCACAATCTTCTTTCTAATTCTTAGTTTCTTTTTGTCATGATCTTGGTTTACATACAAGATAAGTTAACCTCATCTAGGTATTTCTATCTTGTTCTTTCGTATTCTTTCCATTAATCTCATACACTCTTTTGCTTAGTTTCTTCTTCCTATAGGTTATGCATAACTACACTCTTTTTGCCAAGTTTCTTCTTCCTATTGGTTATGGCATAACTACACTCTTTTGCTTAGTTTCTTCTTCCTATAGGTTATGCATAACCAACATAGCTTTGGCCATCCTGCTCCAACCAAACACCACCTTGAAACACCATCTAAGTTCACTAAAAACTCCTCCACCCTCGAAATTCATTTTCGATCACAACCCCCACAAAGAACACCTACAACTATCAATATTCAAGCAAGATCTTGAACTCTCTCTTCCTTAAAGCTTTCGCAAACCTCTGCACCAAAACCCAACCAAGAAACCTTCGACAACCCATCAAGAAACTTCTTTCAATTCAAACCAAAGGATGTGCTAGAAATCTAATGCCTTAAACCATGGATTCCTCCCTTGGAACTTGAGATAGTCGATCCACTTCTTGGAGCAACTTTCCAAGGTTCTCTTCACTGCTCCACATGTTCTTTCAATCCAAACCAAGGGATGTGCTAGAAATCTAATGCCTTAAACCATGGATTCTTCCCTTGGAACTTGAGATAGTCGATTCACTTCTTGGAGCAACCTTCCAAGGTATCACTGCTGCACATGTTGAAGATTAAATTCAAAGAACAAGCTGCCTTTTTGTTGATGAAAGTCTTCCTTCCAAGAGGAAGAAATTTGATCTTAGTTTGAAAATGCATCTTTTTTGTTTTTGAAGTCAAGCAGAAAGAGTATTTTTTGTTTTATCTAAAATTAGAGAAAAATTTCTTCCAGAGGGTTGTGATCTTATGTGAGAGTAAGTTTTTGTACATCTCAACCAATGAGACTGATTTTATTTCCTAAACACTAATTCTCCGAATGATCAGCCAACTTACTATATCTTTAAAACATTTCATTTGCACCCCTAACACAAATGCAACGAATAATACAAATTTGATCAATCAACCAAAAAATTCAAAAATAATACAAATCTGACCAGACAACCACAATTTCAACGAATTATAAAAAATTCTGATCAGTCAACCGAAAATGATTCCAACCCTTCCATAATTGATCCTCTGGGTTCAGCACCACCTACATCAGTATCTTCATCGAAGCACTTCAGCACTAAAGTATGCACAGGACTCATTGTTCTTTAACGAACTTTACAACTGAACCCTTGTGTTTGGAGTCACAGGTTAGGTATCCACTATCTAACTCGAAGATTTTATTTTATTTTTGTATTTCTTCCTCTCTCAATCCTACATCTTATGCATAAGCTATGAAAAATATGATATCACTATCCATGCTGAATTATTTGCTTTGGAAAAGAGCCAATCCGCTCTCGAGCTGAACTAATTACTTTAGAAAAGAACCAAACCAAGACACCAACTTCTCTCCCACCACAGAAGATGACAATAAGATAAAGCTAGGTTTTCAAGTTGAAGCACCATGCAGATGGCACGATGGAAAGGTATAAAAAAGCTTGATTAGTTTCTAAGGGGTATGCGTGGATTTATGAAATTGATTATTAAGAGACTCGGTCAAATGGTCAGGAGGACCATTAGGAGGGCTTCTATCACTTGCTTTAACATTCAACTGGCATTTGGACGAAGTTGACTGTCTCCACCTGCTTAAGCAACCATCTGTCTCACTTAGACAGGTTTTTCAATTTCTTAATCTGACTACATGGGAAAAACACAGAAAAACATCATAATGCCCAAGGACATTAATTTCCGAAGTTACTATTAAAATGACTAGTTTTTCCTAGCTTCTTGAGACGTTCAAGGTCACAGGCATAAGAAATGTCTATAATCTGTTCGGTACTCGTTGTGTACTCTGCGATTTTCAATTTGTTACTGCTATGTGTTGACCTCTTCGAAATTAGTCATGTGAAGGAATTGATGAATGTAAAACTAAGCCTCAAGGATATTGGTTAATTCAAATTTCTCCTTGGCTTTGAAATTCTCGGGTGTCAACAAGGAATCAATCTTATCAATGAGAATGTGCTCTTGCTGTCTAGCTAATTTCCACAGCAGTGAATTGCTTGGCAAAGCTACATATATATCTAGTCGGGAGAGTCTTTAATCTCCCGGGTACAAGGCCAAATATCTCATGGAGCGAGTCACTGAGCCAACTTTTACAGTCTCCAACTATCCTTCATCGTCAAGCAGAAATGTGGCTTCTCAGATATTGGAAGCCACTTTGCAAGCTGAGCTCCTCAACTTAAGGATTTAGCGTTGCAATTGCAGGTATGCTAGTTTTTTCTTTTCTTGGAGTCATCTCTTTTCTTATGGAAAACCAAAAGGCAGAGTGTGTGTGAGGTCTCCTTTGAAGCTTAGTATACGGGGCTTGCTCAAGTCACTTGTGAAGCACAGTGGATTCTGTATTTACTGTGACTATCCATCCATATTGCACATAACTTACAATCCGTTCCATGGCCCAAAACACATTCATTAATGTGAAAGAAGGTTCAATCTTGGGTCTTGTGTCTGCTTTCTACTGCAACAAACTCAGGTTTCTACATTCTAAGACCCCTCCTGGTCTGTTTCAAAGTCTTGCATCCAAGCTTGGCATGTTTTGGATATCCACATTCCAGCTTGCAGGAAGGTGTCAAAGTGATAACTAGTAATTGTTAGTTAATTTGTTTAGGCTTCTGTACAACTGTCAATTCAGTTAATTATAGTGTGATTGGAAATCCTTTTCGAGGTTTTCCAGCTAAAAATCCCATTGGCAATAACACTAAAAAAAAATCCCCTTTCGAGGTTTTCTAGCTAAAAACCTTTTACTTTTTTTCCCTTTACAAATACAAAAATACTTTTTTAACTATTTTACCTCAAGTGTCGAATAATCTCTTTTCAATTCCATCATCCAAACCAGCAAAAGTAAAAGCAAGGAAAGACGTAAATTCATGTTTTACGACATAACTCAATTCTAATCCTGCGCTTAGCCGGTTGCTCTATCTAGTTGCGCTTATTCGTTAATTTAAATTTAATTATTTTATGAATTAACATAATTATTTTACTATTTTAATTTTTAAAATTCAAATAATTATTTATAATAAAAATTATTTAATAATAAAAAGTTATTAAATTATTTATTCTTATAATTATTTTATAATTTAATAAATTTTTACTATAAAAAGTGGACATTATTTTTAAAGAAAGTGAATAACGTAACAAGAAAAAAAAACATTATAGAGAATTTAAAAATTATACGTAGGCCAAATATTTCAGAAAAAATAAAATCAAAATCTATCCTTCATTATATCCAGCTTTAAAACAGGGTATGAAATGGAAACACTGTAATAAACAGAGGATTGAATTGTAAGTGAAATCTGATCCCAAAGGAAGAATGAACGCGGAAACTGAGCCAAAGGAATCTGAGTCAGATTGGGGCGAGTTGACTCGTGAGTTACTGATCAACATCCTCTCTCGACTCAGCGTTGAGGATCGATGGCGCGGCACCATGATGGTCTGCAAGTCATGGTTCAACGCCTTCAAGGAACCCTCTCTTCACTCTGTTTTCGACCTTGATCCCCAATTCGACTCACCCCTCGAGTCAACTCGCTGGTGGACCCCCCAGTTCGAGGCCAAGATCGATTCCATGCTTCAATCTGTCGTCAAATGGGCCCAATCCTCTCTCACCCAGATACGCATTCGCCACTGCTCCGATCGCTCTCTCGCCCTCGTCGCCCAAAGGTTTCAAACTTTCTCCCAAATTCCCGTACCCATTGGTTTGAATGTTTGAATGTTCGAATGAAAAGTAATGAATGTTTTCTTTGTAAAATCAAACTAGGGTAATTAGTATTTTCACGTAATTTTAGATCATTTAAATCAAACATGTCATAATTCGTTATGGTAGCTTTTAAGATTTCAGTAATATATATTCTTTTTTCTTTCTTTTAAATTAGGGCTTTGATTCCGAAATTCCAATATTTTAAGCCGCGCGTTTATGTGTATGTTCCTTCAATTGTGAATAGAACATTAGGTTGGAGCATTTTAACACTTTTTTAAATATATTTGAAATTCAGATGCCCGAATATTGAGGTGCTGTCTATCAGAAGCTGCCCTCGTGTGACTGATGATTCTATGTCTAAGATAGCTTTGAGTTGTAAGAAGCTAAGGGAATTGGATATCAGCTATTGTTATGAGATAAGCCATGAGTCATTGGTGCTGATTGGAAGAAACTGCCCCAACCTAAAGGTTCTCAAAAGAAATTTCATGAATTGGCTTGATCCTTCCCAACACCAAGGCATTGTTCCTAATGAGTATCTAAATGCTTGTCCACAAGATGGAGATGATGAGGCTGTTGCAATTGCGAATTCCATGCCTGATCTTAAGCATCTTGAGATAAGGTTCTCCAAATTATCAGCCAAGGGTCTCAATTCCATATCTCAGGGATGTCCTAACCTTGAGTTCTTGGATTTGTCTGGGTGTGCTAACCTAACTAGTCGAGACATTGCAAATTCTTCTTCTAGTTTGGTGCAGTTGAAAGAAATTAAGAAGCCAAATTTCTATATCCCCAGGTCTGTCTTCCACACTGAAAGGTATGGACATTGGAGTTTATATGATGAGAGGTTTCAAACAGATATTTTCCGAATCTGACAAGTGAGGGGAAGATTCATCCAAGATATAAACACTCTGAATCCATCACTTCATCTTCTTTCTACTGCTTTGTGAAGATCTTAGTTGGGTGTCTAAGGTCATTGTCAATTTGTCACAGTCAAGTATATATTGTAGAAATTATAATCTATGTAATTATATGTTGTTTGACTTCCATGTATTTGGAATTATTTGACTATATGTGTTGTCTTGTCTCAGGTTCCCATAATGGATTTACCTGATAGTATTCTAATTGTCTCAGGCTCCCATAATGGATTTACCTGATAGTATTCTAATGTACCATAAATTGTCTCAGAAATTAATGTTAGTACCCTCACTGTTGCCAAATATATATGCTTATAGAACATTTGTCTGCAGCTACAATTTGAATAGATTTCCTTGAGTGAATATTGCCTTGTTATTGTAGCTACTGTCATTGGGTAAGTTTTTGATTCTGATGTTTGAGATGAGTTCACTCCTTGTTCAGAATGCTAGTCCTCTCTGTATGCTTTCATTTTGTATCTAGACATTCAAAAGAGTTTTTTTAATTCGCCAACCTCTACATTTTATATACCTATTCAATTTTATTTTATTTTTTGAATAAAGGTTAAATATTTTTTTTTATGTGCCTATTCAAAACATGTACACGGTAACACGATAGGAGTTAAGCCATAGTATAGTAGTATCAGTAAAGCTTAGCAAATACATGTTAATGTTTGCGGTTATTGTATTGTAGTGTTATAAGTAATTTTGTATACATGTTTTGCAAGCTTTTATTTTGTTGAGTATTATTATTGGTACCGTTTATATTGATATACATTTATCTTCTACAAATATAAAAAACAATAAGAATTTCACTTCTAAAGTTAATATAAATATTTATCTTTAGTGTGTGTAAATCGATACACACTTATAAAAGTTATACGTTTGTTATGCATAGCATTATACATTATTAAAGTAAAGCATGAGTACAAATAGACAAATTAAAGCTGCAGATGTAATGTTTTATTTTATTATATTTTTTATTATTGACTAAAATACCAAATAACTTCATCAAACCACAGAAAAAGTAAAAGACCATGTAAAAAGCTTTTAGCTAGGAAAATTAAACCGAGAAAGTTTGAAGGTGGGATAATGTTTTTGGGTGGCATGGTAAAGCAAGATGAAGATACAGGTCTAAGGAATTGGATAACCAAAAGTGATGCCGAAACAAGATACCCGAGTGCTGCCATGAATTGGCAGCAACCTGATAAAAAAGCCGAGAAGAGCTAATGCTACTCACCATGTTCACGAGCAGGACATTTCAGCAGCGCTCGTGGGCAGGTTCTCGCTTACACGATTTCAATTACCAGCATCATATTCTCTTTTTCATTCTCATCCATAATATTTTTTCCAATATCCAATCATGCTTAGCGAAAAAGGCAATTAATTATATCCGGTTTAAGCTTCAGAAATGATGAGACACCAGCAAGTTGTTTCGCTAATTCACCTGCGACTCGGTCCATATAGAGCGCATATAGTCCATTTCTTCTTTCTAGAAGTTCTAATGCTTTTCTTGCCTGAACAATTGATGTCACCCAATCTTCAAGGAGCACTGAAATGCCATTGTTACCATAAGTTACCGCTCAGTTTAAATTTTTTAAACTTGCTTCATCTTTATGATAGTCAGTTGGCAAGAATATACAGTAAAAACGTAACAGTAGAGAAAAATGCTAAATGTTGGCTCACTTGTATTTGTTTTGGGTCAGAAAAATCAAGACCAGATATGTCAATTAATTAGTTAAGTTCGGTATAAAGTATGAAGCATACCGTTGTCAAAATCTTCAGCTTTTGACCACTCTAATAAGTAATCCACAACCAAAAACTCGATAAGCTGGATCCTGATAACCGCATAAAAAATAGATAAATTGTTGTCTTTAAAAACATCATCACTTTCCACGAAACCTGTGTTGAGCCATTCGTTATGATTTATGAATTTGGACATTATACTATTGCGCTTTTGCTAAGAACTTACATTATAAACATACATTCATGCATTTCAGGAAAGTCATCGTCAAAAGGATCACAGAAAAGCAAACGTTCTGCTAGCACCAGAAGTCTTTGACACACTGAAAGAATTGCCCGCTGACCAATATAAGGCTCGCTTCCAAGTTTGCGGATCAAATGCTGAACACAAAATTGAGCATTGGTGCCAGTGTATTGAGACCCTAGAAGATAAGTATTTAAAAGGAACGGCAAAAAGAAAAAAAGAGACAGTAAGTCAATGATTAGAATGATCAAGAAATAAACGGTCATAAAATGGCGAGGGCGAGAAGCTACAGCATAAAAGATCACAATGGCTACAATTTTACAGTAGTTTACCGTTTTACACATCGACCTTAAAAAGTAATCTACGATTATTCACATAATCTTAAACTATCCATACCATTTTCTGCCAAGGACGTGCACATCTGCCTAATCAAACGTGTAACTAGGCTGTTGACAATTCCTTCAACAAGTTCGTGGTTCCTTCCCGTAGATAAAAGATTCTTCAACGTAACTTCAAAAAAGACATACAAATATAATCTTCAGAGTAAATAACAAAGAAATATGATCGTGGGCTAGATTTGTTATGGTGATCCATAACAAAAACCTAAAAATCAGAGTTAAACTTAGTATAGCTCAAAAACTAAATTTGGATGTAAATCGCTCATAGCTCAAATTACCAACTTGATGTGAGAATGGGAAATAGGGACCAGTACTAGGTTACCTTACAGTTCATCATACTCTTTAATGGGAGAGTGGGAGACTGATCATGATCTTGCATGTTTACAACATAAACTACTATGAAGAGGAGTTAGTTAGAATGATAGCCAACGCCCTAAGTCTTGGGTTCACAATATTTCAATTATTTAATCGAACCAAAAGAAATGGAAAGGCTAAATTGCTGTTCCAAAAAAAAAAAAAAAAAAAAA